>WBZN01000095.1_pt2 | contig 125828 bp, 114 predicted proteins | sample 5204281 | NCBI WGS metagenome assembly WBZN01 (sample SAMN12344347, study PRJNA552823) | activated sludge metagenome | biome: Activated sludge suspended growth; feature: Nitrification reactor; material: Wastewater; isolation source: activated sludge from nitrification reactor of wastewater... | reverse complement strand
CAGGTTGCGCAGGACGACGTTCGAGCCGTTCCAGACCGCGATCTGGTCACGGTGCCGGGGCCACTTCCACTGGATGTCGTTGGGGCCCATGGGGGTCGCGCCGGATCCGTCGGTGGTCGCGAAGAACAGGGCGCCGTTGCCGTCGATCACCAGGTCGTGGCGGTCGACCAGCGAGATCGTGCTCTCGATGCGGTACCGCGCCCCGCGGGGGAAGGTCACGGTGCTGCCGTCGGGCGCCTTCTTGATGAACGCGTTGAGCTCGGCGCTCACGTCGCGACCACCGGTGGGATCGATCGAGGAGGGTGCGGTGACCACCGGTCCCCGGGGCGTCCGGGGGGTCACCGGGTCACAGGCGGTGGTGACGGTCACCGCCAGGACCGTGAGGGCGAGCAGGGACCAAGGGGCGAGACGACTCCGCATGTCTCTTAATCGACATTCCGGCCGTCGGATCTTGAACGGACCGGATTCGACGGTCCCGACCAGCCGGTTCGCCGGGCCTGGGTCCGCGGCCGGACCGGGGCGGGAGGAGTGGATCGACGTGCGGCCGGCTCCGCCGGCCGCCGGCTACTCCGGGAGCTCGGTGACCGGCGGGGCGTCGCCCTCGACCGGCACCGGCGTGGGGGCCTGGTTCCGGGTGCTCCAGTACACGAGCGCGGAGCCGCCCGCGATCGCGGCGGTTCCACCGAGGAGGGGCTTCTCCACGTCGGCGCCCGTGAACGGGAGCTGGCCCGTGGACGCCGCCTTGACCTGGGCCTGCTGCTGTCCCGCCGGTGCCACGTCGGTCGGCTGGACCTCGGGCGGTGGTTCGGGCGGCGGGCTCGTGAGGCCCGCGGCCGCAGCCGGGGTGACCGTGACGATCGTCGGGATCACGAGCGCGGCCGCACTCGCTCCTGCCGCCCGCGCCAGGAATCGTCGCCGCGCGACTGCCCTCGCGTCGGTGTCCACCGTGCCTCCCAGTATTCAGTTCCGCCCCGCCCGACCCGTCCTGTGGGCCGTGGGAGTGAAACTTAGCCCAATTCAGTGGATTCCGTCGATGGGCTGTTCGACCAAGAAAATGGTGCGAAAAGCCCTGGTCGTTCCAAGGCGTACGGAACGACCGTCGTGGTCGCCCGGATCGGCCATACTCCCGGCTCCACCCGCGGCGTGAGAGGAGCGGAACCGGATGGCGGCGGTGCTGCTGCACGGAGGGATGCCCAAGACCGGATCGACCAGCATCCAGTTCTGGCTCCGGGACCACCCCGACCTGCTCGCGGCGCACGGTTGGCGCACGGTGGTGGACGCGTCCGGCCCGGGCGGGGCCGACTACCGGTTCGCCGCCGCGGGCGACGCCCCGAACGTCACGTCGAACGTGTTCCTGCTCCGGTACGCGGCGGCGATGCAGCGCGACGCCTCCGTCGCCGAGCGGACGGCGCTCGTGGACGAGTTCGTGGTCGCGCTCGAGCGGGCCATCGGCGAGCTCGGCGACGTCGTGGTCAGCTCCGAGGGGTTCGCCGCGCTGATCCAGGCCGACGAGCGCCCGTTCCTCGACGGCCTCGACGGTCTCGCCCGCCGTCACCGCGTGACGGTGGCGTACTACCTCCGGCCGCAGGACTCGGCGCTCGAGGCCCGGTGGCGCGAATGGGGCTTCCTCTCCGGGCCGGACCCGGCGGAGTGGCTCGCGACCGAGTCGCGCGACCTGCACTACCTCGCGGCGTACCGCGCCGTGGTCGACCGCGCGCCCGCGTTCGAGTTCACGCCGCTCCCGTTCCGTCGCGACGTGCTCGCCGAGGGCAGCACGGTCGTGGACTTCGCCCGGCGCTTCCTCGGGATCGCCGACCCGCCGCCGATCACGGTCATGAACCTCGGACTCTCGCTCGATCTCGTCAACCTGCTGCACCGGGCGCCGCCCGAGCTGCTCGGGCGCCCGGCGCGCCCCGACGGCCTGGGCTGGCGCCAGGGCGAGCTCGGCCGGATCAGCCGGGCGTGGGCCGTGCCCGAGTCGCCCGAGGCGGTGGCGTCACGGGCGGTGCTGCGCGAGTACGCGCTCGCCGAGTTCGAGCCGGCGAACCGGGAGCTCGCGGCGGAGCTGGGCTGGCCGGTCGATCACCTCGTCGACGGGGAACGGGATCCCCGGTGGTCCGAGGTGGCGCCGGCCGCGCTGCTCGCCGAGGTCGAGCGGCTGTGGACGCCGGCGGCGAGCCGGAACGCCCTCGACCACCTGTTCGGCGCGATCGGCGAGATCTGGAACTTCGACCGGACCGGCTGACGGTCGCTCAGCGGCCGCGTCGCACCGCGGCGAGGAGCGCGTCGACCACCCGGTCCGCCTCCCCGTCGGAGAGGTTCGTGAAGAACGGGAGCCGGAGCAGCCGGCCGCTGATCTCGTCGGTGACCGGGCACGCCGTCTCGCGCGCTGCGAACCGGTGCCCGCCGGGGGAGGAGTGCAGCGGGACGTAGTGGAACGTCGCGTGCACCCCGGCAGCCGACATCTCCTGGAGGACGCGGTCGCGCTCGGCCTTGTCGGCGAGCAGGACGTAGAACATGTGGTACGCCTGCTCGCAGTTCGGTGGGACGTTCGGCAGCGTGATCGGCAGCTCGTGGGTCGCGGGCTCGAGCAGGTCGTGGTAGCGGTCGAACGCGTGCCGGCGCTTGGCCAGGATCGCGTCCCGCTGCTCGAGCTGGCCGTAGAGGTAGGCGGCGAGCACGTCGCTCAGCCCGAACGACGACCCGACGTCCTGCCACGAGTACTTGTCGACCTGGCCGAGCAGGAAGGCCTGCCGGTTCGTGCCCTTGTGGTACAGCACGTTGGCGCGGGCGACGTCGTCCGGGCGGTTGACGATCAGCGCCCCGCCCTCCCCGCAGATGAAGTTCTTGGTCTCGTGGAAGCTAAGGGTCGCGAACCGTCCGAAGCTGCCGAGCGGCCGCCCGTCGCGGCGACCGAACAGGCCGTGCGCGTTGTCCTCCACCAGCTCGGCCCGGGGCCAGCGGTCGAGCACGGCGGCGATGCCGTCGGTGTCGCAGCCCACGCCGGCGTAGTGGATCGGGACCACGGCCCGCACGGTCGGGTCCATCAGGTCGTCGAGGTGGCGGGGATCGAGTCCGAGCGTCTCGCGCTCGATGTCGCAGAAGAGGATGCGGGCACCCTGCCGGACGAAGGCGAGCGCGGTGGTGACGAAGCCGAACGACGGGACGACGACCGTGTCACCGGGGCCGACGTCGAGGAGCATGGCGCTCATCTCGAGCGCGGCGGTGCACGAGGTGGTCAGCAGAACGTCCTGGGCGCCGACCTCCTCGCGCAGGAGCTCGGCGGCCTTCGCCGAGTACGGACCGTCGGCCGAGGTGTGACCGCTCTGCATGACCGCGGCCCGCATCAGCTCGATCTCGTCGCCCTCGATGCTCGGGCGGTTGAACGGGATGGGCTCGACGGCCGCGTCCCGCACGGTGGGCTCGTCGACCGCTCCGGCGCTGGTGCTCATCGCCTGGACGGTAGCGCGGCCGCGACCCGGTTCCGACCGGAATCGCCCCGTCGGGTCCGGGTCGGGGCGCTGCGGTCGGGACGTAGTCTCGGGCCGTGGTGAACCGCCCGGACGTCGTGCTGTTCATGACCGACCAGCAGCGGCACGACCAGCTCGGGTACCGGTCGGACGGCTTCTTCGAGACCCCTGCGCTCGACGGCCTCGCGGCCGCCGGCGTCCGCTTCGACGAGTGCTACACGACGGGCGCCACGTGCATCCCGGCGCGCGTCGGGCTGCTGACCGGCGTGTTCCCACGGCGGCTGGTGGCCGAGAGCGGGATGATCGGCCTGCCCGAGGGGACCTGGACCGTCGCCCACGCGTTCCGCGCCGCGGGCTACGAGACCGCGCTCATCGGCAAGATGCACTTCACCCCGGTCCACGCCCGCCACGGGTTCGACCACATGCGCACGAGCGAGCACCTCGGGGCGACGCGCCTCGGGCTCCGCCCGGACGGCACGCCCGATCTCGACGACTACCACGCCTGGCTCGTCGATCGCGGGCTCGCCCGCTGGTCCCGGCTCGAGGTCGGCGCCGCACCCGAGATCGAGCCCGCGCCGCCACCGCCGGGCGTCGGGAACGCGCCGTTCCCCTACGAGCTGGCGCTCCACCCGACCACCTGGGTGCTGCGGGAGGTGCAGGCGTTCCTCGCGGCCCGTTCGGGTGACCGGCCCCTCTTCCTGATCATCTCCTTCCCGCACCCGCACACCCCGCTCAACCCGCTGGGCCCGTACGCGCAGCGCTACGACGCGGCGGACGTGCCGGTGCCCGCAGCCGGCGACACGGCGAACGACGCGCTCCCGGCGGTGTTCCGGGACGCGATCGAGAGCGACGGCGCGAGCTACCGGCCGTGGCGCGTGCGCGAGCGCGGGGAGGACGCGCTCCGCGCGCGTCAGACCCGCATCCGCGCCCTCGTGCGCCAGATCGACGACGCGGTCGCCGAGCTGCTCCCACGCTTCCCGCTCGACCGCACCGTCGTCGCCTTCACCTCCGACCACGGCGACTTCGGCGGCCACCGCGGGCTCGCGGGGAAGTCGCCGTGGATCCCGTTCGACGACCTGGTGCGCGTGCCGCTGCTCCTCGCCGGGCCCGGGATCGCCGCCGGGCGCCGGTCACCCGCGATCGTGCAGTCGGGCGACCTGCCCCTCACGCTCTGCGAGCTCGCGGGCGTCCCGCTGCCGATGCCGGCGTCCGACTTCGACTCGGTGTCGATCGTGCCGCACCTCGGCGCCGACCCGCCCGAGGGCCGCGGGGGCCGACCCGCCCGGTTCCTCTACAACTCGGGTTGGCCGGGCGCACGGCTCGGAGGCGTGAAGCTGATCTGTCACTGGCCGAGCTGGACCACCCTGCTCCTGGACCTCGATGCCGATCCCGACGAGCGCGTCGACCGCAGCGACGATCCGGACTACGCCGACGTCCGCCGCGAGCTCGAGGCGATCGTGTGGGACGGGCTCAGCAGCGGCGGGCTGCAGGAGCCGCTCGCCGACTGGGCCGCTACGCGCGCCTGATCGCGCGCAGGAACGCCGGGGCGACGGCCTCGGGCGTGAAGCACTCGGCCGCGCGCCGGCGCGCGGCGGCACCCAGCCGGTCGGCGAGCCCGGCGTCGTCGGCCAGGAGGGTGAAGGCGTCCGCGAGGTCGCCGCGCGCGTCGTCACGCACGACGAGCGCGGTCCCGCCCGCGGCCCACAGCATCGGTGCGCGCGCGGTGACGACGGCCGGGACCCCGGCCGCCATCGCGTCGATCAGCTTGGCCGGCAGCTGGAGGTCCCCCCACACGCCGGGGCGCGACAGGATCGCCACGGCGTCGGCCCGGGCCACGAGCGTCGCCCCCTCCGCCAGAGTCGTGGGGCCGACCCAGTCCTCCCAGGGGTGGGCGTCGGGCGGCGCGGCGGCGGTGACGCAGAGGCGGATCCCGTCGTCCCGAGCGACCGCGGCGACGGCCGTCCGGAGCGCGTCGCCCCCCTTGTGCTCGCGCAGGGTTCCGACGAACGCCACGACGAACGGCCGGGCGCCGGACCCGCGGACCCGAGGTCCGGCGGGGTCGAGGTTCCGCACGTGGGGCACCAGCTCGCCGCCGTAGCGCTGCTGCAGCAGCGGATTCGAGGTGATCACCGCCATCTCGCGGACGGCCCGCTCGGCCCAGCCGAAGCGGAACGGCGTGGGACCCTCGCGCAGCACCCGCTTGGCCCGCAGCACCGGCCCGGCGCCGTGCCAGGGGTCCAGCAGCTCGGGATCGTCGATGTCGACGACGACCGGGAACGTGTCCGCGAGCGTCCGGCCCAGGCGGACGAGTTCAGGCCGCGGCTTGCAGACGACGAGGGCCGTGTCCGGGCCTGCGGACGCGCGCACGACCCGCTCCATCTCGCCGAGGTCGGGGACCGTGCGGACCGTGGCGAGGAAGTCGTCCTGACCGGCGAGCGGCGCCCACAGGGGCCCGTCGTCGACGGTCACGTGGGTGAAGTCGAGTCCCGCCGCCCGCGCCGTCAGCCACAGCGAGTACACGCGGCCGATGCGGTTGCGGCTCGTCGTGCTCCCGAGCGCGATGACGCGTGACCGCATGACCTCACCTCGTCCCGGTTGCGTCGGCCCGGCCCGCGTACCGCTGTGCCACCCGTGGCGCGACGACGACCCCCAGGCGCTTCCAGTGTCGCAGGTTGCGGGGGTCCGCCCGGACGGCGGTGAGCGCGAGGTGGCGGGCGTCGTGGAAGCGCCCGAGCCGGACCGCCCGGTACGCGGCGGTCGCCGCGCTGTCGGCGAGGAACGGCCGGTCGAGCGTGAGGCGGTCGCGATGGTTGGCGAGGATGCGGAGGGTGCCCTCGAGCACGGCGGTGTCGTCGCCGCGGATGTGGTCGGCGCGCCCGACCCAGCGCAGCACGAGCGGCGCCGCGACGGCCCGGCAGCGCAGCCCCCGTGCGGTGATCGCCGGTCCGAGCCGCAGCGCGAGCTCGAGGTGCTGGGCTGCGGGCTGGTCGGGGTCGAAGCCGCCGACGTCGAGAAACAGGGCCCGGTCGACGAGGTAGGAGCCGCCGGTCTCGACGAGCGCCACCATCGGCCCGATCGCGGGGCTCTGCGGCCGGGGCAGCCGCTCGCGCAGGACCGTGTCGGTGCCGTCGACCCGTTCGACGTAGCCGCAGCTGACCAGCGCGGTCCCCGGCTCGTGGGTCTCGGCCAGCAGCCGCGCGAGCCAGTCGGGCGTGACGGTGTCGTCGCTGTCGAGGAACGTCAGCCAGCGGCCGTGACCGGCGCGCGCGCCGAGGTTCCGGGCCTCGGCCGCGCCGACGTGGTCGCTCGTGACCACCCGGAGCCGCGGATCGGCGACGGCGGCGACCACGGCGCGGGTGGCGTCGGTCGACCCGTCGTCGACGACGATCAGCTCGAGGTCGGCCTCGGTCTGGGCGAGCACCGCCGCGACCGCCCGACCCACCACGTCGGCCCGCTGGTAGGTCGGGACGACGACGGTCACCGCCGGCGGGTCCGCCGTCACCCGCGGCGCTCCGGGTCCAGGGCGCGCTCGTAGCAGCCGACGATGCCATGCGCCGACGCGGCGACGGTGAACTCGTCGAGGAACCGGCGGTGGGCGGCCTGCACCCGCGTCCCGGTGGCGACGAGGTCCACGAGGCAGTCGGCGACGGCCGCGCTCAGCGCCGTCGCGTCGGATGGCGGGACCAGGAGCCCCTCGCCGCCTCCCACCACCTCGCGCACCGCGGGCAGGTCGCTGGCCACGATCGGGACCTCGAGCGCCATGGCCTCGAGCAGGGTGCTGCCGAGGCCCTCCCAGCGCGACGGGAACGCGAACACGTCGGCCGCGGCGAGCAGGTCCGGGACGTCGTCGCGGAAGCCGAGGAACCGGATCCGCTCGTCGAGGCCGGTGGCCGCGACCTGGTCGCGGAGCGCCGTGGTGCGGTTGCCCTCGCGCCCGGCGACCAGCACGACGAGATCGGGCCAGCGGCGCGCGAGCCCGGTCGTCGCGTCGATCAGCGTGTCGTGGCCCTTCTGCCACTCCTGGCGCCCGACCGCGAGCACGACCGGCCGGTCGTCGGCCAGCCCCAGCGCGTGACGGACCTGCGCGCGGCGCGCCGCGGTCCGCCGGCCGAGGCGCTCGGGGTCCCGACCGCGGTACACGACGTCGATGCGATCGCGCCCGACGTGCAGGCGGGGCGCCATGACGTCGGCCACGTGCGCGGTGATCGCGTGGAACCGCCGGACCAGCTGGGCGGACGCCGCGTCGGTCAGCCGCGCCGCACGCACCTTCCACGGCGGGACCCCCGGCGGTGCCTGCTCGGGTCCGTAGGCGACGTTGACCAGGCTGCTGACGACGGGCCTGCCGGCGAGCCGGGCGCCGAGCCGGCCCGCCTGGTCGGCCTCGAACAGGGTGGTGTGCACGAGGTCGGGCCGGAGCGAGCGGGTCAGGCGTGCGACCCGCCCGACGGCGCCGGGACGCCCACCGCCGCCGGCCAGCGCATGGACGGTGGCGCCGGCGTCGGCGAGGTCGGCGGCGACGGTGAGCGGCCGCTCACGCAGGTACCCGACGTGGAGCTCGACGCCGGCGCGGGCGAGGTCGGGCGCCATCGCGGCGAGCGAGCGCTCCGCCCCACCGCTCGCGTCGAGGCTGTCGATGACGGTGAGGACGCGCATCGATGAGCTGGGCACGCCCGACTCCTCCTGTGGCCCGCCGGCGTCAGGGCGCCGGGGAGGCTAGCGGGGTGCCTGCGCCGCGCCGTCCGTCGTCCCGAGGATCGCGGGCGCGTAGTGGTCAGCGAACCAGCGGGCCGCGGCCGGCGAGAAGTGCACGCCGTCCGGTCGGACCGCCCCCACGCCCGCCACGGTCCGCAGCGGCCGCCCGCCCGGACAGAGCACCCGGTCCAGGTCGAACAGGCGGACGCGCCCGGCCCGGGCGCGCGCGAGGGCGGGGACGACGGTCCGGTCGAGGCGCGTGATCCGCGTGGTGTCGAAGTGCTTCAGCGCCACCGCGAGCCCGGCGGGATCGACGCACGGGGGTCGCATCCACACCACCTCTGCGCCCGTCGACGAGAGCGCGTCCACGGTGTCGCGGTACTGGCGCGCCAGGAAGGCGTCGACCGCCGGGTCGCCCACGGTCGCGAAGTCGGTCGCGCCCGGGACCTGCCGGTCCTCGACGTCGGTGATGCTGCTGAGCACGACCACCACGTCGGGGCGGATCCGGTGGAGCGCCCGCTGCCGCCGGCGGGCCACGGCGCGGCAGTGCCGGAGGTCGGTCGAGAAGACCCCGAGGTTCCGCAGCCGGCCCTGCACCACGAGCCCGCAGCCCTCGGCGGCGAGGTCGTAGACGCGGGCCCGGTGTCCGTCGGCCGCCCAGGCGTCGAGGCCGTTGGCGAGCGCGACCGCCTGTGAGTCGCCGACGACGAGGACGCGCGGTGACCCGGCCGAGTCCGATCCCCCGGCGAGTGACGCGCCGGCCCGGGGTGCCCGCAGCGCGGCGAGCGGGTCGGGGGCGTCGCGGTCGACGAGCGCGAACGCGCCGACGACCACCGCGACCGCCGTCAACGCGGCGACGGCGGGGAGGTGACGGCGCGGGATCCGGAACGACGCGCCGTGCAGGATCGGCTGCTCGACGAAGCGGTACGACGCGATCGCGATCGCGAACGTGACCGCGAGCCGGAGCGCGAGGAGCTGCCAGCCGGAGAGCCCGGTCCGCGGTCCGTCGAGCCAGAGGTAGATCGGGAAGTGGTACAGGTAGAGGCCGTAGCTGATGCGCCCGACGAAGGGCAGCGGGGGCACGGAGAGCGCGGCCCGCAGCGGTCCGTTGCCGGCGAGCACGCCGAGGATCGCGGCACAGGACGCCAGCGCGAAGACCAGGAACCCGCCGCGGTACAGGTTGGGGTCGGTACGTGACTCGACGAGGCCGGCGCCGACGATCACCGCGAAGCCGACGACCCCGATCGTGACCAGGGCCCGGCGGGCGAAGTCCGAGAACCCGGTGCCGACACGCGAGACGACGACCGCCAGCACGGCTCCGGCGAGCAGCTCGGCCATCCGGGTGTCGGTGCCGTAGTAGAGCCGGTCGAAGCCCACCCCACGCGTCTGGAGGAAGGCCATCCAGGCGGTGCCGGCGAGGGCCACGCCGCCGAGCGCGAGCGCGGTGCGCCGGGCCGAGTAGCGGCGGCGGCTGAGCAGCAGCAGTCCGACGGGCAGCAGCAGATACAGCTGCTCCTCGATCGCGAGCGACCAGAAGTGCTGGACCGGTGAGGGGGAGGAGAAGAGGTCGGCGTACGAGGTGCCGTTGAGGATGAAGCGCCAGTTGGTGGTCCAGGTCGCGGCGGCGAGGACGTCACCGGGGAGCCGCTCGGCCTGCTGGTGGGTGACGACGGTGGCGCCGAAGAGCACGATCCCGGCGAGGGCGAGGAAGGCGGCCGGCATCAGGCGCCGGATGCGCCGCATCCAGAAGGGACGGAGCCCGGCCCGGCGGCGCAGGTGGTTGCGGATCAGGATGCTCGTGATGAGGAAGCCCGAGAGCGTGAAGAACAGGGAGACGCCGAGGTAGCCGCCCCGGACCCACGAGACCTGCGCGTGGTAGGCGAGCACGAGCAGGACGGCGACCCCGCGGAGACCGTCGAGCCCCTCGTAGTGGACGCCGAGCGCGGTCGAGACCGGCTCGGCGCCGGTTCCCTCTTCCCGCGCGGCCACCACCGCGGTCCCGGTCATGAACGTGGTTGCCCCTTCGCGTCCCGACGCTCCGTGCCCGGTTCACCGGGCGCAGCGGAGAATCCGCCATTCCAGCACATTCCGACAATCCCCCGGACGCGGCCCCGGGCGATCCGCGCGTGGTTCGGCGAGGGTCCGGAGGGATCGCGGGAGCGGTTAGCTTCCCCGGGCCGACCGCCGGTCGCGACGCCGAACGGCGAGGTCGACCGCCGCCGCAGGAGAGACAGTGAGAGTCAGCTTCATCTTCCCGAGCTCGAACCAGTTCTCGGGCGGCACGACGATGTTCTTCGAGTTCGCCAACGTGCTCGCCCGGCGGGGCCACGAGGTGAACTTCCTGCACGCGCCCGCCTGGCCGCACCGCGTCGACCGGGTGGAGGACATCCCGTTCACCTTCGATCCCCGGGTCCGCCACTTCATCGCGGACACGCTCGAGGACCCGGCGCTGCCGGAGGCGGACGTCCAGTTCGGCCACGGACCCGCGCGTCTCGGGCTCCGGTGCGTGATCGTGCAGGGGTTCCGGCTCACCGGCGCGGCATGGGACGCGGAGGCGTTCCGGGCGCCGTGCCCCAAGATCTGCGTCGCGACGTGGCTGGTCGACGTCGGCCGGACCTACGGCGTGCCCGAGGAGCAGCTGGTCCACGTGCCGATGGGCATGGATCACGAGCTGTTCGCCATGCGCCGGGGGCTCGACGATCCCGCGCGCGACCTCGACGTCGCGATGCTCTACAACATGATGCCGGAGAAGGGGTGGGCCAACGGGCTGGCCGCGCTCGAGGAGCTGGTGCGCCGGCGGCCCGGGCTGCGCGCCGCCGTGTTCACGCTCGAGCGCGTCCCCGCCGAGCCGCTCCCCGAGGGCGTGACGCTGCTGCGGGGCCTCGACCAGCGCCGCCTCGCCGAGGAGGTCTACAACCGGACCCGCGTCTTCGTGCAGTCCAGCCGGCACGAGGGCTTCGGGCTCACGGCCATCGAGGCCATGGCCTGCGGCGCGGCCCTGGTGACCACCGACTGCGGTGGCTCGCGCGACTACGCGATGCCGGGCGAGACGGCCCTGGTCGTCGGACGGGACGATCCGAGGGCGCTGGCCGACGCGACCGAGTCGCTGCTCGCCGACCCGGCGCGCCGGGGTGAGCTCGCGCGTGCCGGCGAGCAGTTCGTACGGAGATTCCAGTGGGATCGCAGCGGCGAGCTGCTCGAGACCGCGCTCGAGCGGTACATCGCCGACCCGGCCCGGTACCAGGTCCCGGCGGGCGAGGACCGCAGCGCCGACTACTCACTCTGAGTGACGTCGGGCCCCCGATCCGCCCCGGGGGCGCGTGGAGGCTCCCGGGGACGACCGGTATGATTTCGGACTCGCTTCTCGCGACGACGGGGGACGGAGCACCACCTATGCCTGGGGGTCGGGGAGCTCGGCTCCGCCGCGGAGTGGTCCGGTCGCTGCCCGTCCGGACCCGCACCTGATGGCCACCGTCACCCCACCCGCGCCCGCCGAACCCCGCGATCCCGGCGCCGCCGGCCGAGGGTCGAGCTCGCTCGGCTCCCACTACCGAGGGCTCGACGGCCTGCGCGCGCTGGCCGTGCTCGGGGTGCTGTTGTTCCACGCCGGGCTCACGTGGCTGCCCGGCGGCTTCCTCGGGGTCAGCCTGTTCTTCACGCTGTCGGGCTTCCTGATCACGGGGATCCTGATCCGCAACCCCGGCCGGGGGCTGCGCCCGTTCTGGACCCGGCGCGCCCGGCGGCTGCTCCCGGCGGCGTTCCTGGCGCTGGCGGCGATCGTGGTGTTCGGCGCCACGGTGGCCAGCCACCAGCAGGCGGTGGAGCTCCCGGGGAACATCGCCGCCGCGGCGACCTGGACGGCGAACTGGAAGTTCATCGCGTCCGGCCAGTCGTACGCCGACGTGTTCTCCGGACCGTCGCCGGTGCAGCACTTCTGGTCGCTCGCGATCGAGGAGCAGTTCTACCTGGTGTTCCCGGTCCTGCTGCTCCTCGTCGTGAGCCGCACCCGGAGCCTGAAGGTCGTGGCCGGGACGCTCGCCGGGGCGGCCGTGGTCTCCACCCTGTGGATGGCGTTCCTCCACTCGACCGGCGCGAGCCTCGACCGCCTCTACTACGGGACCGACACGCGGGTCGCGGAGCTGCTGGTGGGCGGGGCGCTGGCCGTGATCGTCGCCCACACCGGGACGGACTGGTCGGAGCGGGGCCGTCGCGTGTGGTCGTGGGCGGGGCTCGGCGCCCTCGCGCTCATCCTCGTGGCGTGGTGGCGCCTCACCCTCGCCGACGGCCCGCTCTGGACGGGCGGGTTCCTCGCCCTGGCCGTGCTGTGCTGCGTGGCGATCGTCGGGGTGCTCGCCGACCGCGGCCCGCTGCCGCGCATCCTGTCGTGGTGGCCGCTCGTGTGGACCGGCCGGATCTCGTACGGCCTGTACCTGTACCACTTCCCGATCTACCTCTGGCTGACCGAGGCGCGCACCGGCCTCGGCCCGTACCCGCTCCTCGTCCTGCGCCTCGCGGTGACGTACTCGGTGGCGCTGCTGTCCTACCGGTTCGTGGAGCAGCCGGTGCTGCGCGGGGCGAAGCTCGGGCTGCCCCGCGGCTCGATGCGGGTGGCGGTGGTCCCGATCGCGATGGGCGTCGTCGTGCTCGCGACCGTGCTCACGGTGCACCGGTCGGGTGACGATCCCCTCTCCGCGGTCCGGGCGGGCGCGGCGGCGAGCCGGATGCCGAAGGCGGCGACCGACGGCGTGCTCGACCTGCTCGTGATCCCGGGCCGGGCCGACGACCCGGTGATCGGCCGACTCGCCGCCGACACGGCGGCGAACCCCAAGGTCAAGCTGACGGTGGCGCCGCCGCTGAAGTGCTCGGGCGGGCTCGTGGCGTTCCGCGGCGGCCGGACGTGCGCGAGCTTCGCCAAGGCCTGGCCGGAGCTGATCCGCCGCCACGACCCCGACGCCGTGATCGTCTACGCCGACGACTGGGCCGGCCAGAGCCTCGAGTCGCTCACGGGCAAGCGGGCCGCGGAGCTGCCCGCGGCCACCGCCGACATCCTGGCGCCCGCGCTCGACGCGCTCAGTGCGCGGGGCGCACCGATCGTCTGGTTCGGATCCGGGCTCAACTTCGCCGACGCGCTCCGGCGCTCGGCGCTGCCGTTCAACCAGGCGATGGCCCGGCTCGAGGCCAAGCGCGGCGACATCTACCGCGGTGTCGGCAACAACTACCTCGACCCGACCCAGCTCGGCGCGGCCGAGTACGACGAGAAGTCGGCGCAGGCGCTGCTGACCGACGCCTCGCTCTACCAGCGCCGGGCCGGCACCGGCCTGCCGCGGGTGATGGTCGTCGGCGACTCCCAGTCGCTCTCGCTCGGCTACGGCCTCGACCGGTGGGCGGACGACGGCCGTCACGCCCTCGTCTGGAACCGGGGGATCGAGGCGTGCGGCGTGGCGGTCGACGGCACCGTGCGCGAGTTCGGCGGCGCCGCGACGTCGAGCACCCAGCGCTGCCGTGACGTGTTGAGCGCCTGGCCGGGCCAGCTCGAGGCGTTCAAGCCCGACATGGTCGTGGTCTTCAGCAGCCTGGTCGACATCCAGGACCGCAAGCTCCCGGGGGAGTCGCGCTACCGGTCGATCGGGGACCCGAAGTTCGACCGGTTCCTGCTCGATCAGTACATCCACGCCGTCGACGTGCTGTCGGCGACGGGTGCCAAGGTCGTCTGGATGACGCCGCCGTGCATGGCCATCAAGCCGGCCCCGGGCCAGACCGCCGTGTACGACGCGAAGAACATCGCGCACGTCGACCAGAAGATCATTCCCGCGCTGGTGCGGGCCCGGCCCGGCAAGGTCGCCGCGTTCGACCTCGCGAAGATCCTGTGCCCGGACGGCGAGCCCCTCCAGTCGGCGCCCGGGACCGGTTCGATTCGTCCCGACGGCGTCCATTTCTCCGTGGACGGGGCGATATGGTTCGCGCGCAATTACGGCGAAGGGCTGCTTCGGCGAGGTGGGTTGTGACCGCGAGCGTGGACGCCCTGGTGGCGGCAGAACGGCTCATGGAGGACGGGCGCAGCCTGGCCGCCGTGGAGACGCTGACGGAGGCGAACCGCGCCGGTCGGGACGCGGCGGTCGAGGCCCGCCTCGTCGCCGCCCGGCACCGGGCCTTCGCCGAGCTGAACCCCCAGGGCCCGGACTCGTGGCCCGTCCCGGCGCCGGACCTCTTCGCCGGGGTCGAGGGGATCCCCGAGATCCCGGCCTCGGAGCTGTCGGTGGCCACGCTCGGCGCCGGGCTCCAGCACCACGGCTCGCTGCTCGTGCGCGGCCTGATGCCCGAGGCCACCTGCGCGGCGCTCACCCGTGAGATCCAGCGGGCGTTCCGCGGCGCCGAGGCCGCGGGCACCGGGCAGCCGCAGCCCGACGACCCGCCGGCCTACGTCCCGTTCGAGCCGATCGAGGGCTACGACTTCGGGTTCATCGAGCGGCAGTTCTTCCGCTTCGGTGCGGTCCTCGCCGTCGAGGCGCCGCACGCGCTGTTCGAGGTGGTCGAGGCGCTGAAGGCGGCACGCGTCGACGAGGTCATCGGCGGGTACTTCGGCGAGCCGCCCGCGCTGTCGGCCAAGAAGACGTCGCTGCGGCGGGCGCAGCCGGACTCCCCGGCGGAGTGGCACCAGGACGGCGCGTTCCTCGGGACCGCGACCCACACCGTGAACGTGTGGACCGCGCTCACCCCGTGCGGCCAGGACGCCCCGTCGCTCGACGTGTTCGCCCGCCCGTTCGCGGACAAGGTCCCCACGGGTACCGACGGCGCCCCCTACGACTGGTCGGTCGGTCACGGCGCGGCGGCGCGCGCCGGGCTCGAGGACGTCGTGCACCCGGACTTCGCGGCCGGCGACGCGCTCTTCTTCAACCAGCTCACCCTGCACCGCACGGGGGTCCGCCCCGGGATGACCCGGGACCGGTACGCGCTCGAGGCCTGGTGCTTCGCGCCCTCCACCTACCCGCACGAGCAGATCCCGATCCTGTTCTGACGCCGGGCGCGGCGGACCGGGCGTCTCCGGAGGTCCGGTACAGTCCGGCGCGATGACCGAGCGCCGTCCGGACAACCTCAAGCTGCTCTACGGCGACTTCGGAGAGGAGCTGATCGACTCGATCCTGCCCGGCGATTCCTTCGTCGTCGACGGCGTCGAGTTCGTCTGCAAGTACACGACGGGCTCGACCGCGGACCGCTTCTACATCGTGAAGTCCCAGGCCCTGGTGGCCCGGTACCGCGAGCTCTGCGAGCGGTTCCACGGCGCCAACATCGTCGAGTTGGGGATCGCCGAGGGCGGCAGCACCGCGCTGATGGCGATGCTCGCCGAACCGGGTTGCCTCGTCGCCGTCGACCTGGAGCCGGAGCGCCTCGTCGCGCTCGACGAGTTCACCGCGCGCCGGGGGCTCGGCGACGTGCTCCACGCCCACTACGGGGTCGACCAGTCGGACGCCGCCACGCTCGCCGCCGTCGTCGACGGCGCGCTGGCCGGTCGGCCGCTCGACCTCGTCGTCGACGACTGCAGCCACCAGTACGAGCCGACCCGTGCGTCGTTCGAGTGCCTGTTCCCCAGGCTGCGGCCCGGAGGGATCTACGTCATCGAGGACTGGAACCTCGATCACGTCTTCCGCGACGGCATCGTCGACTACCTCCGCAACCCGGACGCCCCGAAGCGCGAGGAGACGATGGAGCAGATGCGGGCCGCACTGGTCCGCGCGCACGAGGAGCCGACGGAGGAGCCGCGCCCGCCGCTGGCCCGGCTCGCGATGGAGCTCGCGGTCGCCCGGTGCTCGCTGACCGACCTCATCGCGAGCGTCACCCTGGACGAGTACTGGATCGTTGTCGAGCGCGGTCCCGGGACGGGCGATACGTCGGACTTCCGCCTCGACGACCTCGTCCGTGACCACTTCGGGTTCCTCGCGACATGAGGTTCACCGCGACGGACGACGACGGCGCCGAGGTGGACTTCGAGTGCGCCGACACCCTGGTGTCGCGATGGGTCTGCCGTGACATCCTCGCCGGGGTCACGTACCCCTGGATCCCGTTCCTGCGCGACGTCCGGGTGATCGTGGACGCCGGTGCAAACTGCGGCGCCGCATCCGTGTACTTCGCCCGGCACTGCCCCGATGCGCGGCTCCACGCCTTCGAGCCGGGCAGCCTGCAGCGGATGATCCTCGACCGCAACGTCGCCGACTACCCCAACGTGTCGGTCCACCCGTTCGGTCTCGACTCCACCGACCGGGTCGCCGAGCTGCACCGGGGCCTCGACCTCGGGACCTCCTCGGTGTTCCGCGGAGACCACCACGTCGCGGACAGCGAGACGATCGCGCTGCGCGCCGCCGGCGCCTGGGCCCGCGACGCCGGTATCGACCGGATCGACGTGCTGAAGCTCGACGTGGAGGGCTGCGAGGTGGAGGTCCTGCGCAGCCTCGAGCCGCTCCTCCCCACGCTCCAGGTGCTCTACGTCGAGTACGACTCGCGGCAGGCCCGGCGCGAGATCGAGCAGCTGATGCTGCCGACCCATGAGCTCTACAGCGGCCGGGTGCTGCTCGACCAGGGCGAGGTGATCTACCTGCGGTCGGACCTCGCCGAGCGGCCGGAGGCCCAGGAGCTCATCGTCGAGCGCTTCAACCGCGCCGCCTTCGCGACCTCGGGCTGAGGCGCGCCCGGGCGTCCGGGGACCCCCGCCACGCTTGGTAACTTGCCCGCTCCGCTCGACCGCCTGGGGAGCCCTGTGGAAGACAACCCGAACCTGACGACCATCGGCCGGATGATGGACGGCGAAGCCGACTTCTTCTGGGACGCGTTCGTCGCGCTCAACGTCAACGGCATCACCGGTGACTACGCCGAGTTCGGGTGCCACACCGGCGGCTCCTTCTCGATGGCGTACCGGGCGGTCGGCAAGCTCGCGCCCGACCGCCACATGTGGGCGTTCGACTCCTGGTCGGCACTGCCCGAGGACCACCCCCGCGACGCGCACCCGGGATGGCCGCTCGGGGTGGGTGGCGCCGGCGGCGTCGACAACTTCCACGCGGCGTGCGAGCGCAACGGCGTGCCCCGGTCGGCGTACACGACCGTCGAGGGGTTCTACAAGGACTCGCTCCCACCGCTCGGCGACTCGGGCGAGCCGCGCGACATCGCGCTCGCCTACATCGACTGCGACCTGTACTCGAGCACCGTCTCGGTCCTCGACTTCCTCGCCCCGCGGCTCAAGCACGGCATGATCGTCGGCTTCGACGACTGGTTCTGCTGGTCGCCGACCGAGCCGTCCGGCGAGCGCGTCGCACTCGAGGAGTTCCTGGGCGACCACCCGCAGTGGCGGTTCTACCGCTACCGCAACATCCACTGGTCCGGGCTCGCCTTCGTCGTGGAGAGCACGGACTCGCTCCCCGGCGCGTGAGCGCCGCACCGAGTCGCGGGTGACGGCGATGGGCCGGCGCCTCGTCCTCAACTTCGTCGCGCCGAGCACCCGGCACCCGAGCGGCGGCGTCGCCGTCGTGTACGAGTTCGCGTGCGCGATGGCCCGGCGCGGCCACGAGGTGCACCTGTTCCACGGGGGCTTCTTCCAGGGCGACGTCCGCGGGATCGAGGACATCGACTGGTTCGAGTTCGACGCGGAGGTCATGCACTACTTCCCGCCGAGCGGTGCCGCGCCCGACGACCTCATCCCCGACGCCGACGTCATCTTCGGCTACGCGTCCGAACGCGCGTCCCTCACCCGCATCGGCCTGCCGGTCGTGCTCATCCAGGGCTTCGGCATGCTCGGTCACGAGCTCGAGGCGGCCGTCTACCGCTCGCCGTGTCCGAAGGTCTGCGTCGCGACCTGGCTGATGGACGTCGCCCGGAGCCTGGGCGTCCCCGAGAACGAGCTGGCGTACGTGCCCGTCGGCCTGCGCACGGACAAGTACCGGCTGGTCCGGCCGATCGAGGGGCGTCCGCCCCGGGTGGTGTGGTGCTACAGCGCGCACAACCAGAAGGGACCGGACCTCGCGCTCGAGGTGCTCGACGGGGTGCGGGCGGCCGCGCCCGAGACCGAAGCGGTGCTCTTCGGCGCGGTGGCGCCCCAGCACGAGATCCCCGACTGGGTCGACTACCGGACCAACCCGCCGCAGGCCGAGCTGGTCGACGACATCTACAACGGCGCGGCGGTGGTGCTGTGCACGAGCGAGGTCGAGGGCTTCGGTCTCACCTCGATCGAGGCGATGGCGTGCGGTGCGGCGCTCGTGACCACCCGGTGCGGCGGCTCGCGGGACTACGCGTTCGACGGGCGCACCGCGCTGGTCGAGGCGCGCGGCGACCGGGACGCCCTGGTCGCCGACGTGCTGAGCCTGCTGCGCGACGAGGAGCGCCGGGTCGCGATCGCGCGCGGGGGGCTCGAGGAGGTCCGCCGGTTCCGCTGGGACCGCAGCGCCGAGCTGCTCGAGGACTTCGTCCGGCGCTACCTCCGGGACCCGGAGGCGTTCGGGTACCGCCCGCCGCCGACGCCGGCGGACTAGAGCGGCCCGACGGTGTCGGCGTAGGTACCGACGAGGTCCACGAGCGCGGCCCGGACCCGGAGCAGGCGGTCCACGACCGACTCGTCGACCTCGGCCGGGACCTCCGGCGCCGTCCCGCCCTCGGCGAGGCTGCGCAGCACCGCCGCGCAGTAGCGCGCCACCTCGAGCCGACCGACCGGCCACGGCCACCGGGGGTCGTTGATGCCCCCGCCCGGCACGTCCGGCTGGGAGAAGTAGTGCGACATGCCGCCGATGTGCATCAGGTGGCGGTGCTCGAAGTGCTCGAGCCGGTCGCCGTCGTACTGCAGGAAGATGTTGACGAGCTTGCCGGTGTCGTAGAGCAGGTAGAGCCGGCCGTCGTCCTCGAGCATCCGCTTCGCCTCGGGCGTGATCCCCGGACCGGCCGACCGGAACCCGAGGTCCCACTCGGCGCACGTGGCCTCGAGCGGCTCCCGCCGGTACATCGCGAAGTGGGGGCTGCCGAACAGGAATCCGTCCGGTGCGTAGAAGTACTCGCCGGAGACGCCGGCCTGGCCCTCGGGCAGGTACGAGTCGTCGCGCCAGATCCCGCGGCCCGACCCGACACCGGCGGCGCCGTACTCGAGCCGCTCCGCGAAGTCGGCCACGAACGGGCCCGAGACGAGGATGTCCGGGTCGATGAGACCGAAGTACTCGCCGTCGTCGCGCTGGTCGCGCACCACGTCGAGGGCGACGCCGTGCGCCTCCATCGCCTCGCAGGCCACGAGGACCTCGACGATCCGGTCCGGGAACCGCGCCTGGAACCGCTCCATCATGGCGATCTCGTCCGCCGGACAGCCGTTGACCACGAACCGGAACCGGGCCCCGGAATGGGCCATCTGGCTCGCGACGAAGTACCGCAGGTACGGGAAGACGTCGGCCGTCCACACGATGTTGAAGACGAACCGGTCCTCGGGGATGGGGCTCACGGGGCGCACAAGCTACCGGACACCCGTACCCCGGCCGGACGCCCCCGGCGGGGTCGGCCCGGGCCGGACCGGGGCCGGGACCGGCGCCTGTATCCTCTCCAGGCCGCGAAGCGGGAAGGAGCGTCGATGGAGTACGTCCTCGTCCCGGTCCCCGAGGAGATCGTCCCCGAGGTCAAGCAGTACCTCCGGTGGAACGCCTCGGGTCCGGGACTCGGCCAGTTGGACCCGGACGGAGCTGCGCGCTTCGTCGCGTCGCTCGACGACCGGGAGCGCCGGTTCCTGGTGGTCCTGGCCGACGCGGCGGTGGAGTCGAGGGTGCTGACCGTCGCCGACGCCGCCGCGAAGGCGGGCTGCAACGAGCTCGAGGCACTGGGGATGATGCTCCGGCTGAACACGTCGGTGCAGTTCTACGGAACGCTCCCACTCGGTCTGGTCGCCCGCGACGAGGTCGAGATGCCCGAGGGTTGGGAGGGCGAGCCCGAATACACCTTCAACATGCGCGGCGACATCGCCGCGCTGATCCTCAACGGCGCCGGGCGCGGTGTCGCCACTGACTGAGGCCCCGACTCCCAGTCGTCCGTTCTGTACTCTCTGTCCCGCTTTGTAAGTTCCTGGGGGAACCACATGTCGCACCGTTGTGAGCCGACGAGCCCGGATCCGGGCGCCGGGGGTCGCTGATGTACCCGTTCTGGGCCAAGTTCATCGAGCCGCTGATCTTCGCGGCCGACGCCGGGCGGATCGTCGAGATCGGGGCGCTGCGCGGCGAGACGACGGCGCTCATGCTCGAGAGCCTCGGGCCCGACGCCGAGCTCCACGTCATCGACCCGGTGCCGGCGTTCGACCCGGCCGAGCACGAGCGCCGCTTCCCCGGCCGCTACGTGTTCCACCGCGACCTGAGCCTCAACGTGCTGCCCGACGCCAAGGCGTTCGACGTCGCGCTCGTCGACGGCGACCACAACTGGTACACGGTCTACAACGAGCTCCGGCTCCTGCGCGAGGCCTCGCGCCGCGAGGACCGCGCGCTCCCGATGCTCGTGCTCCACGACGTGCTGTGGCCGTACGGTCGGCGGGACCTCTACTACGAGCCCTCGCAGATCCCCGAGGAGTTCCGCCAGCCCTTCGCGCGCCGCGGCATGATGCCGGGACACTCCGAGCTGATGAAGCGCGGCGGCATGAACTACACGCTGCACAACGCGCTCGAGGAGGGTGGCCCGCGCAACGGCGTCATGACGGGCCTCGACGACTTCCTCGCCGAGCACGACCAGCCGTACCGCCTGGTGCTGCTGCCGATCTACTTCGGGCTCGCGATCGTCGTCGAGGAGCGCATGCTCGACGCGCACCCGGCGCTGCGGGCGAAGCTCGACGAGATCGAGAGCGAGGCCGGCAAGCAGGAGCTGCTCGAGCTCTCCGAGAAGATCCGCATCGACGCCACCGTCTTCGAGCACAACTTCCTGCGCGTGCGCGACGAGCAGCTCGCCGAGGTCCGTGACCGCTACCTCGCGCTGCTGCGCGCCGCGCTGCTCGACGAGCACTACCTCGAGAACGAGCTGCGCATCGCGCACCTGCTCGAGCGCATGCAGTCGAACCAGCCGGTGCACTCCGAGCACCTCCGGGCGCCGGAGTCGCACCTGCGCAAGGACTTCGTGGCGCTGCGCAACGCCCGTCGCAACGGCCAGGACCCCGACGGCGACGACGTCACGGCCCACTTCCCGTTCACGGCCATGGGCGGGATCGCGCTCGACCACCTGCACGAGTGCCTCACGACGGTGCGCGAGGAGGGGGTCGCCGGCGACCTCGTCGAGTGCGGCGCGGGCAAGGGCGGCGGGGCCGTCTACCTGCGCGGCTACCTCGAGGCCCACGCGATGCCGCAGGGCACGGTGTGGGTCGCCGACCGGTTCCGTTCGTCGCCCGACGACCGGCCGCGCCGCGCGCTCGCCGAGGGCGGCATCGAGGACCTGCAGGCGGACCTCAACCAGGTGCGGGACGCGTTCGACCGGTTCGACCTGCTCGACGACCGCGTGCGGTTCCTGCAGGGTCCCTACCGGGACACCCTCTCCGATGCTGGCATCGGCCCGATCGCGCTGCTCCGGCTGGGCCGCGGGCTCGGTGCCGACGCGCGCGACGTGCTCGACGCGCTGTACGACCGGGTGGCCGACGGCGGCTTCGTGGTCGTCGAGGACGGCGCGGCCGACGACGGCACCGCCGCGGTGATCGAGGAGTTCCGCGCCGCGCGCGGGCTGACCGCGCCCTCGACGCGCGTCGGCTGGGGCGGGACCGCGTGGCGCAAGGGCGCCGAGGCGCCCGTCGCCACCGCGCCGGAGGCGGACGGCGTGAAGCACCGGGCGCCGCTCGCGTCGCCCGCGCCGCGCAACGCCGTCGACCTGACCGTGGTCGTCGTCTTCTACGACATGAAGCGCGAGGCCGCCCGCACGCTCTACTCGCTGTCGCGCGCGTACCAGGAGGGCATCGAGGACCTCGACTACGAGGTGCTCGTCGTCGAGAACGGCTCCCACGCCGACGAGCGTCTCGGCCGGGAGTTCGTCGAGAGCTTCGGGCCCGAGTTCCGCTACCTGGACCTCGGGGACGCGGCGACGCCGTCGCCGACGGACGCGCTGAACCGCGGCATGGCCGCGGCCCGGGGCCGGAATTTCGCGTTCATGATCGACGGCGCGCACCTGCTCACGCCCGGCGTCCTGCGCTTCGGCATGGCCGGGCTGCGTACCTACGACCAGGCCGTCGTCGCGACCCAGCAGTGGTACGTCGGACCGGGTCAGCAGCCGATCGTCGTGGACCAGGGCTACGACCAGACCGCCGAGGACGCGCTGTTCGGCCGGATCGCCTGGCCCGAGGACGGCTACCGGCTGTTCGAGATCAGCCACTTCATCGGCGACCGCGACTGGTTCGACGGGATCCTCGAGAGCAACTGCCTGTTCGTGGGGCGCAAGCTCCTCGAGCAGGTCGGCGGCTTCGACGACAGCTTCGACATGGCCGGAGGCGGCTACGCCAACCTCGAGCTGTGGGAGCGCCTCGCCGCCGCGCCCGACGCCACGATGGTGTCGATCCTCGGCGAGGGCTCGTTCCACCAGCTCCACGGGGGCACGACCACCAACGACCCGGAGCACGTCGACCGGCGGACGAAGATCTTCTCCTACGGCGAGCACTACCGCGACCTGCGGGGCCGGCCCATGCGCGGTCCGGCGAAGGTCATGCACTACGTCGGCAGCCTGCCGGTCGACGCGGCCCGCCGGACGCGCGCGCGACGCATGACCGCGTCGATGTTCGCCGGGATCCGCTCCCCGGAGGGCCCGGACGGGATCCCCACCGTCGCCGAGCAGATGCCCGAGGAGCTGCGGACCACGCTGATCGAGGCGTTCTGGCGCGGGCTGTCCTGGCAGGACACCACGTGGCTCGGGAACCCCGTCGACGCGGCGCCGACCGATCTGCTCGTGTACCAGGAGCTGGTCGCGTCGGTCCGGCCCGACTGGATCGTCGAGACCGGCACCGGCAGCGGCGGCCGCGCGTTCTTCCTCGCGACCGTGTGCGAGCTGCTCGGTCACGGGCACGTCATCTCGATCGGGGACGAGCCCGGCGAGCGTCCGTCGCACCCGCGCATCACCTACGTGCCGGAGCCGCCGCACACGGAGCGGGCGCGGGCGCGCGTCGTCGAGCTCACCGGCGCGTCACCTCACGCGATGCTGATCCTCGGCTCGCGCGTGGGGACGCAGCGGCTGCTCATGGAGTTCGAGCAGTACGCGCCGCTCGTGCCGGAGGGCTCGTACGTCGTGTTCGAGAACACGATCGTGAACGGCCGGCCGGTGTGGCCCGGGTACGGCGCCGGCCCGATCGAGGCGGTGCAGCGCACGCTGGTGGAGAACGGCGACTTCGTCCAGGACACGAGCTGGGAGAAGCACGGCCTGACGTTCCACCCGGGCGGGTTCCTGCGCCGGATCCGCCCCTCCGAGGGCGGCCGGTGACCGAACCGGAGCGCTTCTTCTTCGTCCACCTCCAGAAGACCGCGGGTACGGCGCTCTGGCGGCGGCTGCGCGCCCAGTTCCCACCCGCCGCCGTGTATCCCGGGCCCGACGACGGCAGCCCGCCCGACACCGTGCTGTCGGTGGACCACCTGCGCGCGTGTTGGGCGCGGCGCCGCGACGAGATCCGGATCGTGACCGGTCACTTCCCGCTCTGCACCGCCGAGCTGCTCGACGCGCCGTTCGTGACCCTGACCGTGCTGCGCGAGCCGGTCGAGCGGACCCTGTCGTACCTGCGCCACCACCGGGAGACCACGCCCGAGGACGCCGAGCGCCCGCTCGAGGCCGTCTACGACGACCCGCTCCGCTTCGAGCTGCTGCACAACCACATGGTGAAGATGCTCTCGCTCACCACCGACGAGATGACCAACGGCGCCCTGACCCCGGTCGACTTCGACGCCGCCCGCCTCGCCCGCGCGTGCGCCGCGGTCGAGACGATGGACGTCGTCGGCTTCCAGGAGGACTTCGAGCGGTTCTGCGCGGAGCTGACCGGGCGCTTCGGCTGGGACCTGGGCGATCCGATCTTCATGAACCGGAGCACGCCGACCGACGTGCCGGACTCCCTGCGCGAGCGCATCGCGCGTGACAACGCCGACGACCTCGCGCTCTACGAGCACGCGCGAGCGGTGCGCGGGTAGCCGTTCGCGTCACGCCGGGCGCAGGGTCGCCCGCCGACGCCGGACGAGACGGGTGACGACCGCGTCGACACCGACGGCGCCGAGCACCACGAGCGGGATCTCGGCGCCGGCGCGCAACCGCGGCTCGCCGTGCGCGGCGAGCACCGCGACGAACGCCACCACGAACGGGGCCACGAGCGGCGTGAGCGGCACCCGGCGCCGGTGCAGGGCGACGCCACCGACCACGGCGAGGGGCAGCAGCGCCCAGTACGAGAGCAGGGCCGCGACCTGCGGCCACCCCGGGTGCTGGGGGAACTGCGCCTCCAGGTCGAAGGTCTCCCAGGGCTTGTAGACGCTCCAGACGCGCGCCTCGCGCGCGGCGAGGACCACCGGCACGCGCCCGGCGTGGTCGCGCATGTACCGGAGCGCCTCGTCGCGCAGGGTCGTGTCGGCGAGCGGGGTCTTCGAGCCGCGCTGCGCCGCGTCGTGCCCGAGCTCGCGCAGGCAGTTGATGTCGATGTAGCCGAGGAGGCGGCCCGAGTAGACGGTGCTGCAGTTGCCCTGCGCGAGCACGATTCCGGACTCGTCCGAGAGGTAGACGGGCTGGTCGAACCGCTGCAGGTTGTAGCCGATCCACGGCGCGATCACCGCGGCCGCGACGAGCACCGCGACGGCGAGTGAGGCGAGCCGGGCGCGCGTGATGCCGCGCCAGCGCCACCCCAGGATGAGGGGGACGAGCAGCAGCGGGATCAGCAGCACCTGCTCGGCGCGGGTCAGCGTCAGCAGTCCGCAGATCGCACCGAGCAGCGCGGCCCGGGCCGGACCCGGGTGGCGCAGGTAGTCGTAGGCCGCGAGCAGCAGCGCCGCGATGCCGAGGAACAGCAGCGTCTCCGAGAGCACCCGCTGCTCGTACACCCAGACGCCGGCGTAGACCGCGGTGCCGGCGGCGGCGATCAGACCGGTCCGGGCCGAGGCGATCGCACGGCCGACGAAGCCGGTCACGACGATCGTCGCCGTGCCGACGCAGCACGCCACCAGCTGCGCCGCGAGGACCGAGTGCCGGCCCAGCAGGTGCGGCACCGCGAGGACGAGGGGCCAGAGCGGCGGGTGGTTGGCGGTGGGCTTGCCGGTGAGCAGGCTCTGCATCCCGCGCCCGTCGGAGATCTCCCGGGCGAGGAAGTGGTAGGCGAAGCCGTCGGGTGCGATGGCGTGGCCCTCGAGGGCCAGGACGTAGACGAGTCGGAACGCGAGCGCAGCCAGCGCGATCGCGGCCAGGCCGCCGACGAAGCGTCGCGAGCCCCCGACCGTCCGCACCGTCACAACAGCACGGGAATCTGTCCGTCCTCGGGGTAGGCCGACGGGCCGAAGAACCAGTTCTCGCTCGCGTACCGCTCCCGCGTCATCCCCGGGCCCGCGGCGGTCCGGTGCAGGAACAGGTGGTCGAAGAGGAGCGCGTCGCCCGCGTCGAGATCGGGGCGGATGACCGGCGCGTTCACCGCGACCTCGTCGACGACGGTGGGTGACACCGACCAGTCGAACATCGCGCCCTCGGTGCCGGTCGGCAGGACCTCGTCGATCCGGCGCGGGACGATCTCGAGGCCGGGCGAGTCCGCGTCGACCGGGGAGAGGACGAGCCAGAGGTTGAGCGTGCGCACGTCGGCGCCGAGGAACGCCCCGTCCTGGTGCCAGTTCGTCGCGGTGTCGACCGGCACCCGCCGCATCGTGCACTTGTTGGCCGAGAGCGCCGGGCGCTCGCCGAGGTACTCGGTGATGAGCGCCACGATGCCGGTCTGCTCGGTGAGCTCGGTCAGCTCGAAGAGCATCCGCGGCGAGTCGACGGTCCAGACCGCACCGGCGGCCCGGACCCAGTTGCGGCGCCCGACGACCTCGTAGCCGGGACCCGGTCGGAACTGCTCGTACCAGGGCGCGGTGTCGGCGCCCGGATCGGCGGCGCTCGCGTCGAAGCCGTCGAGCGCGTGGTCGATCCCCGTGCACAGCTCCCGGGCGCGCTCCGGTGGGATGAGGCCCTTCACGAGCACGCAGCCGTGCTCGGCCAGGTCGGTGCGGATCGTCTCGACGGTCAGCTCGGCGGGGCGCCGGGGGCGCAGCGGTCCGGGGTGGTCGGTCGAGGCCGTCACCGGCGGCGGGAGGTCCTCGACGGCGAGGCGGGGGACGGTGGCGAACGCCTCGTGGCGCAGGTCCACCAGCCGGGCCTCGATCGAATCGTCGCGCTCGGCGCGGTTGGCGAGGGTCAGCAGCCGGATGGCGTCGGCGGAGCGGCCCGCATCGACGAGGGCGTCGGCCCGACGGAGGACGTCGCCGGCATCAGGAGGGGTGTGGACGTCGATCATGCTGAGCCTTCCACCTCGGGGCGCGCGAACCGCACGGCCCGCGCCGCCGTCGTGGCGACGCAGCGGCAATCCTAGGTTCGGTTCGACCCGGTTCATTCCCTCGGCCGCGAGGACGGACCCGTCCGGTACGGGCGGTATCGTCGGGTCATGAACGGCACCGTCGAATCACCGGGAACCGATCCTGCCGCCGCTGCCCGTCGCGCCGCCGAGGCCGGTCGCCTGCTCGAGGCCGTCGACCTGTTCGCGAGCGTCGACCCCGCCGACCGCACCCCCGCGGTCGAGGCGGAGGTCGTGGCGCTGCGCAACCGGGCCTTCGCCGAGCTCGACCGCCGGCCCGGCCGGCCCACCTGGCCGGTCGACCAGCCCGACCCGTTCCCCGGGACCACCGGGATCCCCGAGATCGCACGGGACGCGCTCACCGCCGAGGTGCTCGGCGGCGCGCTCGTCCACCACGGGTGCCTGAGGGTGAACGGCCTCCTCGACGCCGACCGGGCCCGCCACTTCCGTGACCTGATCTCGCGCGTCCACGACGAGCGCGAGCGGCGCGGCGACGGCCCCGCCGCGGAGGCCGACTGGTTCCAGCCGTTCGATCGGGGGCGCGAGAAAGCGGAGGGCTTCGGCCGGGCGGCCTTCGTGCGTGTGGTCGACGTGCCGCACGCGCTCGGCGAGCTCGTCGACGTGTTCGCGGAGTCCGGCGTGACCCGTGCGGTCACGGGCTACTTCAACGAGCGGCCGGTGATGATCGCCAACAAGTGGGGCCTGCGCCAGACCCTCCCGGCCACCGAGCCGCGCTGCGCGGACTACCACCAGGACGGCGCGTTCCTCGGTGACGGCATCCGGACCGTCGACGCGTGGATCGCGCTCTCCGACTGCGGGCCCGGCACCGGCGCGCCGTCGGTCGACCTGGTCGCCCGCCGCCTGCCCGGGATCCTGCCGCGTGACGACCGGGCGCTGTTCCCGTGGTCGCTGGCGGAGGTCACCGCCGGCGAGGTCGCCGAGGACGCGCCGATCGTGAGCCCGGTGTTCGCGCCCGGTGACGCGCTGTTCTTCGACGAGCGGCTCGTGCACCGCACCGGCGTCGGTCCCGACACCGCGCCGCGGTTCGCGATCGAGTCGTGGTTCGTGGCGCCGTCGTCCTACCCCGACAAGCACCTGCCCGTCGTCCTCTAGGGCTCCCGTCCCGCGACGGCGGTGTAGATCGCCTCGACCCGCCGCACGGTCCGCACCACGTCGAAGCGGCCCGACGACGCCCGCGCGCCCTCGGCCAGGGCCGCCCGGCGCACGGGATCGGTCGCCACCGTCACGACCGCGTCGGCCAGGGCGACGGGATCGCGGGGCGGGACCAGGACGCCGTTCTCGGCGTCGACAGCCTCGGGCATCCCGCCCACGTCGGTCCCGACGATCGGCAGCCCGAGGGCCAGGGCCTCCATCACCGCGACGGGTAGGCCCTCGTTGTCGGACGCGAGCACGAAGGCGTCGCAGGCGCTCATCACCCGGACCGCGTCGGCGCGCTCGCCGAGCAGCAGCACGCGGTCGCCGAGACCCAACCGGGCGTGCTCGGCGCGGATCTCGGCCTCGAGCGGCCCCTGGCCGACCGCGACGAGCCGGACCGGCTCGCCCCGGCGCCGGAGCTCGACCGCGGCGGCGAGCAGGTTGGGGTAGTCCTTCTGGGCCCGGAAGTTGGCCACCGTCCCGACCACGACCTCGTCGGGTCCGAGGCCGAGCTCGGCGCGCGCGCCGGCGCGGTCCGCGGCCGCCCGGACCGCGTCGAGATCGATCCCGTGGACCACGGTCTCGGTGCGTGCCCGCAGTCGCTCCGGCACCGTGGCGCGCACGACCTCGGAGACCGCGAGGTCGGCCGCGTCGAGCGGCATGGTCCAGCCGTTCAGCTCGCGGGTCGGCCGGGCGAAGCTGCCCCACGTGTTGTGGAGCGTGTAGACGAACCGCGGCCGCACCCGCCCCGGCAGCGTCCGCGCCACGATGCGGCCGATGCCCGCGGGGTACGGCGAGTGCGCGTGCACCACGTCGACCGGCTCGGCGCGCAGGAGGGTGCGCAGCCGCACCGCCCACCGCGGGTCACGCTCGTCGTGCACGTCGAGGCAGTGCGTCGGGACGCCGAGGGCCTCGAGCTCCGGCACGAGCCGGTCCTTCCACGGCAGGAGGTACGCGCACGTGACCGCGAACCGGGTGCGGTCGCGGTGGGCCGCGGCGGCGACGAGGAGCCGCTCGGCGCCGCCCGGCCCGAGGCCCTTGATGAGCCAGAGGACGCGGATCGGCTCGGCGCCGGCGGTCACGGGAGCGGACCCGGGGTCAGCGCACCGGCCGGGCCGGCACGCCGGCGACGACGCCCCGTGCGGGCACGTCGTCGACGACCACGGCGTTCGCGCCGATGACCGCCGCCTCGCCGATGGTGACCGGGCCGATGATCTTGGCGCCCGTGCCGACCGCGACGTCGCGGTGGATGGTCGGGCCCTCGAACACGCCCTCCCGCAGCCCGATGGTGACGAAGGGCCGGATCTTCGCGCCGGGGTGGATCTCGACGAAGCCGTCGATGACCACCTGGCCGTGGGGCAGGCGCAGGCCCGGGTGGACGACCACCGGGTCGCCGATGCACACCTGCGCCCAGGCGATGGCGATGCGGTGGAACACGCGGGGGAGCACCGGGATCCCGCGCTTCTGGCACTCGGTCTTGAGCCGGTAGCAGACCAGCGCGCCGAAGGCGTCGGTGTCGCCGACGAGCCGCAGCGCCTCGACCACGATGCCGAGCTTCGTGGGTGGCAGCTCCCGCAGCCCGTCCGGCTCCTGGTTCGCGAGTATGTCGCCGAGGACCGCCTGCTTGAGCCCGGGGTGCCGCTGGTGCAGCTCGCGCATGATCGGCTTGAGGCGGGCGCGGCGGCTCTCGGGCTTCACCGCGCGGGACTGTAGCCGTCGTCGTGACCGCCCCGGTCCGCCGCGAACGGCCCGCCCGCCCGGTGGAAATCGACCGGGTCCCGGCGTGGGAAGCTTTCGGTCATGAGCGTGACCGAGCAGTCCGACGAACGGGTCGCCGACGCGTTGCGACGCGCCGCGGCCCTCGAGGCCGACGACTGGCGGGCGGCGATCGACGTCCTCGCCGACGCCAACCGCGCGGGTCCGGACCCCGCGCTCGAGATCGCGCTCGTCGACCTGCGGCACCGGTGCGCCGCGCGCGTGCTCGCCGAGACCGACCCGGACCCCGACGCCGGGCTCGGCGCCGGCGTGTCCCCGCCCATCGGGCCGAGCGGGCTCCCCGAGACCGACCTGGCCGGGCTCACCGCGGCCAACCTGCGGGCTGCGCTGCTCGAGCACGGCACGCTCGTCGTGCGCGGAGTGCTCTCCGCGGCGGACGCGCAGCGGCTGTCCGACGAGATCGACGAGTGCTGGAAGGTGAGCGCCGGCGAGGCCGAGCCGTCGGATCCCACCCAGGAGCTGTTCCGGCGCTTCTGGCCCGAGGCGAGCGACGACGCCAACCCGCACACGTTCGAGCAGGGGATCCGCAACTGGATCCGCGCCGCCGGCGGCGTCCTGCTCTGCGACTCGCCCTCGATCCAGTTCGAGGTGCTCGACCTCTACCGCCGGCTCGGTCTGCACGCGGTCGTCGAGGAGTACCTCGGCGGCCGGCCGCTGCTCTCGGCCAACAAGTGCACGCTCCGGCGGGTCAGCCCGGAGACCGTCGGTGGCTGGCACCAGGACGGCGCCTTCCTCGGCACCGAGATCCGCGCGGTGAACCTGTGGCTCACGCTCACCGACTGCGGCCGGGACGCCCCGGGGATGGACGTGGTCGCGCGGCGCCTCGACGACCTCGTGCCCACCGGCGGACCCGAGGCCTACTTCGACTGGGCCGCGAGCGACCGCGCCGTCGACGACGCCGCCGGGCCGGAGGGCATCGTGCGCCCCGAGTTCCGTGCCGGTGACCTCGTCATCTTCGACGAGCTGATGATGCACCGCACCGCGACGGAGCCGACCATGCCGAACGAGCGGCGCGCGATCGAGCTCTGGTCGTTCTCCGCGGTGGCCTACCCCGAGGGGCACATCCGCCTGGTCTGGTGACCGGCCTCAGGACACTCGCTTGAGGAACCCGCCGGGGTTGAAGCTGAGCGAGTACTTCTCCATGGTCGGGTCGCCGACGAACCGGCCGTCGAGGCTGAGGATCTGCTTCACCGCCTCGAGCGGCCCGGGACCGAACGCCGGCCACACGGGGTTCCCGTTCACGACGGTGTCGGTGACGACCACGTACGACCCGACCGGCACGAGCGGCGCGTAGGCCCGGAACTGGGCCACGGTCGTCCCGCGGTCCGCGCACGCACCGAGGAGCACGAGCGTCCGGCCGTCCCCGACGAGCGACCGCACCGCGTCGGCCGTGGCCGCCTCGTGGGCCACGCCCGTGACGTACTCGAGCCGCGGGTGGCGGGGCAGGTCCGGACCGGCCTCCTCGCCGACGGACACCACGCGACCGTGGCCGACGAGCTCGCACACCGACGCGAGGAACAGCGCCCGGCCGCCGGCGCCGGTGCCCACCTCGACGATCCAGTCGGGCCGGACGTCGGTGACCAGCTGCTGATAGGCGACGAGGTCGGTGGGCGCGGTCGTGACCTCGTGGCCGAGCCAGGTGACGTCCCGCCACGGGAGGCTGCGCCACACCGCCTCGGTGAACGCGGCCTCGAGCTCGTCGGGGACCGGCGTCGGCGAGTCGGGGAAGGCGTCGGCCGCGGCCCGCGCGCTCTCGGCGAACGCGGTGGTGGACATGCGGCGCGCCTTGGAGCGGCGCGACGCCTGGTTCGGCAGCCGGCCGACGAAGTGGATCGGCTTGCCCGGACCCTTGAACGGCCGGCCGCGCAGCTCGGCGTACTCGCGGCTGTACCCGAACACCCGGGCCCGCCGCTCCTCGGCGTCGGTCTGGTTGGTGGTCGTGCCGCCGTGGACCTGGTGGAACGACCCCTCGCCGAGGATCGTGCAGACGGTGACGTCCGGCGAGGACCCGAGCCGCTCGTAGAGCTCGAGGTTCGCGTAGCCGCCGCCCGGCACCGAGAAGCTCTCGTCGAAGCAGCCGACCTGCTCGAGCTGGGCGCGCGGCACGAACATGCAGTTGCTCTCCCACACGCCGTCGAGCCAGTCGCGGTCGCCGACGAAGTGGGCGATCTCGAAGAGGCGGTGGCCCGCGCTCGGCCAGCGGATCGACTCGAAGAGGCGGTCCTCGTACTCCTGGTCGTAGCCGTCGTCCATCGCCTCGCCCTGCTGGCCCGGGCCGAGGTACCACTGCTGGGTCACGACGATCGCGGGCGAGTACGTCGCGAGCCCGGTGAGCCCGAAGTGCAACACGCCCGGCGTGAGCACGTGCGCACCGTCGATCATCAGCGCGAAATTGCGGCCGCGCCCGGCCCGGATCCCGAGGTTGAGCGCGTGGACCGGCGACGGCTGCGCGTCCGCGCCGACGTCGAGGTAGCGGAACTCGGGCCCGAAGGCGGTCACGAACTCCTCGCCCAGCCGCTGGTCGGCGTGCGAACCGTTCTCCACCACGACGACCTCGTACGAGACGTCGTCGAGGTGCTCCTGGTAGCGCCGCGAGAGCGAGTGCAGCGTGCGCGCCGCCTCCCGCTTCATGTCGTAGAAGACCACGACGACGGTGAGGTCGACGGGCTCGGCGGGTGCCTTCGGGGCCGCCGGCGGGTGGGGCGCCCGGGCCGACGGCGCGGCACCGGCCCGGTCGCCGGCCTGCTTGCGCCAGGCGACGGCGGAGGCGTCGACCGGCTCGAGCGCCGCGGTGACGCCCCGCTCGGCGCGGAACGCGTCGACCACACCCCGTGCGTGGGAGTCGGGCCGGTCGTCGAAGATGACGTAGCCGCCGTCGGCGAGTCGGTCGTAGAGCGCGTCGAGCACCGCGCGCGTCTCGGCGCCGGTGCCCCGGCCGATGCGCAGCAACGCGATCGGACCCGGGACCTCGGTGGCCACCGTGCCGCCCTCGGGGCCCTCGAGGAACCGCACCCGGTCGTCGAGGAGCCCGAAGCGCGCGAAGCCGTCGCGGACGAGGTTCAGGTCGGCGCGGAATCCGGCCACGCCCTGCGGCGGCAGCGTGGGCGCGGTCGCCGGCTCCTCGGTCGCCCGGAACCGGTCGGCGACCAGCACGGTGCGGTCGGTGACCTCGCGGCCCTCCAGGTAGGCGCGCATGAAGATCGCGCCGCCCCCGCGGCCGGTCCCCGTCTCGACGAGGTCTCCGGCCACCTGCTCCTCGCAGACCCGGTCGAGGCAGGCCTCGAGGTGGTCGAGCTGGGTGCGGCCCATCGCCGTGTAGGGCAGGAAGCTGAGCGCGGCGCCCGTGTCGGGGCCGCCGGGGCCGGTGCGGTTCTGCGCGATACGGCGGTAGGCGATCTGGTCGTTGCGCACCGGGTCGCGCAGCTCGCCGGGCACGAGCGGGCGGCCGCGGGTGACGTGGCCGCTCAGCTGCTCGAACCGCACCTCGTGGTCGAGGTAGTGCTCGTTGAGCAGCGACCCCTTCACGACCTCGAGGTAGCGGCGCTGGGCCCGGTCGACCTGCTGGTTCCGCTGGAAGAAGACGTTGTGCTGGAACATCATCGCCCGGAGGCGGACCTGCTCCGCGACCTCGAGCAGCTCGCCGCGCCCGTCGGCGGCCTCGAGGTGGTCGAGCACCGCGGCCAGCTCGGGCTGGCGGGCGAGCCGCTCCTCCTCCACGACGATCGCGAGGCCGAAGTAGATCGGCAGGACGACGACGCGGAGGGGTCGGTCGTACTCGGCGACGAAGTCGTCGAGCGCGGTCATCACCCCGTTGCGGTCGCCACCCTCCTGGAGGGCGTTCGCCATCGTGGGGTTGAGGCCGCCCCGCTCCATGAGGCCCTTGCCGCCGGGGCGCATCCCCTTGCGGGCCCAGGGCTGGCGGTACTCGTCGGGGATCTGCTCGGGCGCGTAGTAGAGGTCTCGGCGTCCGTACGGCCACAGCACGTCGTGCATGACGATGACCGGCAGCGGCTTCTTCTTCTTGCGGGCCACCTGGGCGAGCATCCGCAGCTCGTTCACCACCGTGTACCAGTTGTGGTCGCCGTCGACGAGCGCGGCGTCCATCGGCGGGAGGGTGGGGAGCACGTCGAGGCTCAGCGCCTCGTGGAAGACGTAGCGGCCGGGGAACGCGTTCGCGTGCTCGGAGGGGTCGAAGTCCGGGACCGGGTCGACGACGTGCAGCTCGGCCTCGGGACCGAGGTCCTCGAGCATCTTGACGGTCGTCTCGCCCCGGAGGGCACCGATCTCGACCACCCGACGGACACGGGCGGCGTGGAGCACGGGCGCGATGGCGACGTCCCACAACGGGAACATTGGGGCAGTTGCTCCCTCTCGTTCGGCGGACCGGAAAAGATAGCAGTGGCCCGAGGGGGCGAAATCTCCCGGCCGCGGCCGGCCGCTACCCTGCGCGCCCATGACCGACGGGGGCGCAGCGCGGCGGAGCGGGCGGGCGCGGGTCGCCGCCGCCCTGCTCGCGGGCGTCGCCGGCCTGGCCGGCGTCACCGTCCTGGGAACGGGCCCGGCCGGCGCCCACACGCCCCACGACGTGATCGTCGACGTCGCCGTCTCACCGGCCTTCGCCAGGGACCACACCGTCCTCGTCGTGTCGGACAACCGGGTGCTGCGGTCGACCGACGGCGGCCGGCGGTTCCACGAGACGGTCGAGGGGCTCGATCCGTCGATCCCGGTGGCGAACTTCGGCATCGCGCCCTCGGACCCGAAGGTCGTCTACCTGGGATCACGCGGTGCCGGGATCTACCGGTCCGACGACGGCGGGCTGCACTGGAGGTCCACGAACGCACCGGCCGGCGCGGCGTACGCGGCGGACGTCGAGGTGTCGCCCACCTCACCCGACGTGGCGCTCGCCCGCGACTCGATCTTCGGCTCGGTGTTCCGCACGACCGACGGCGGGGCGACCTGGCGCCCGGTGCCGAGCGCCGCGGGCGTCGGCGCGCTCGTCTTCGTGCCCGGGGCCGCCGGGCGGGTCCTCGCCGGGGACCGGAAGGGGCGGATCCTGCGCTCCGACGACGCCGGCGCCACGTTCACCCCCGGCCCGACGCTCCCCGGCGCCCCGGCGGTCACCACGCTGGTCGCCGGCCCGGGCGGGGCGCTGGCCGCGGGCACCGGATCGGGTCGCGTCCTGCGCAGCGCAAACGGCGGCACGACGTGGTCGGCCGCCCGGCGACCGCTCCCCGGGCCACCGGTCGAGTCGGTGGCGTTCTCGCGCCGGTCCGCCCGCACGCTCTGGGCGTCGACGTGGCACCGCGGCGTGTTCGGCTCCGCCGACGGAGGGGCGACCTGGCGCCCACGGTCGCGAGGTCTCAGCGGCGACGAGCAGGCCGACCGGATCAAGACCCCCCAGTACCGGACGCTCGCGGTCGCGCCCCTCGGCGCGGCCCGCCAGCGGCTGTTCCTCGGTGGCTACGACGGGCTCTTCGTCTCCGACGACGGCGCCCGGACCTGGCACCAGGTGCAGACCCAGGCCGAGTACGTCTCGGGCCTCGCGGTCTCGCCCGCCTACGCGTCGGACCGCACCGTCGTCGCCAACACCTACGTGAAGGGGGCGTTCGTCTCCCGTGACGGCGGCCGGACCTGGATCGCCTCGGACCGCGGCCTGCGCGTCCCGCGGCTCGGCGAGGGCAACAAGGTCCTGCCGCTGCGGCGGATGCACAACGTGGTGTTCTCGCCCGACTACCGCCACGACCACCAGATCTTCACGGCCACCTGGACCCAGTTCGTGAAGTCCACCGACGGGGGACGCAGCTGGAAGGGCGTCACCGTCGCCCCGCCGCCGCCGGACACCGACCTGCGCCAGTTCGTGATCGGCGTGTCACCGGACTACGCAAAGGACCGCACGATCTATCTCGGGACCCGCCAGGGCCAGCTCTACCGGTCGACCGAGGGCGGGGCGGCCGGGAGCTGGACGACCGCGTCCGAGCCGGGGGTCTGGATCCGCTCGCTGGGCTTCAGCCCGGACTTCGCGACCGACCACACCATGTTCGCCGGCACCGAGCACGGCGTGCTGGTGAGCACCGACGCGGGCGCGACCTGGACGCGGACGGGCCCGGACCAGATGACGCTCGTCGCGGTGTCGCCCGACTTCGCCGCCGACGGCACGGTGTTCGCGGGCACCAGGGACGGCCTGCTCGTGAGCCACGACCGCGGCCGCACCTGGGCGGTCACGGGCCTCGGGCCGCGCACGCCGCCGCGGGCGATCGCCGCGGTGGCGGTCTCGCCCGACTTCGCGAACGACCACACGGTGCTCGCCAGCGTCGACGGCGACGGCCTCTACCGTTCGACCGACGGCGGCGCCACGTTCACCCCGGTGGGCCGGGAGCTGCGCCGGCGCGGGCTCGTGGTGGCCGACTTCGACCGGCCGACGTCGGAGCCGATCCAGTTCTCCGGCACCTACGCGAAGGACCACACGGTGTTCGCGTTCGCGCAGGAGGCCGTGGTCCGCTCGACCGACGGCGGCGTCACGTGGAAGGTGCTGACGCTGCCGGCGGCCGCGACCGTCGGCGGGGCGCTCCGTCACGCGCACCACACCGGCTGAACCGACCGGGTTCCCCGGCGGCGTCGGCCACCGTTCCGGTGGCGTACCCTGCCCCGCCGTGAGCGCCCCGGAGTTCGTCGACGAGCACGTCCTGCGGGTCGGGGAGACCGACTTCTGGTACCAGCACCCGCTGAACGAGGCGCCGGACGGCTACCTCGGGATCGAGAAGATCCGCCCGCTGATCGAGGCGTACCTGGACCTCTGGGCGCGTGAGCGGCCCGGCCGGGTCGTGGAGCTCGGGATCCGCCGGGGCGGGAGCACCGCGCTGCTCTGCGAGCTGGGCGTCGAGCGGATCGTGTCGGTCGAGCTGGCCGAGCGCCGCGTCGACGCGCTCGACCGCTTCATCGCCGCGCGTGGCGTGGGTGAGGTCGTGCGGCCCTACTTCGGGGTCGACCAGTCGGACCGGGAGCGGCTCGCCTCGATCGTGGACGCCGAGTTCGGCGGCGAGCCGATCGATCTGGTGGTCGACGACGCCTCGCACCTCTACCGCGAGTCGCGGGCGTCGTTCGAGGTGCTGTTCCCCCGGCTCGCTCCCGGTGGCCTGTACCTGCTCGAGGACTGGCGCTGGCAGCAGATGGTGGCGGCCAGGTACGCCCAGGTCCTCGAGACCGATGCGGCGGCACGGGAGGCGCTCGCCGCGCGCATGGTGCGCGAGGACCGCGCTGCGCCGGACACGGCCATGGCCCGCCTCGTGCTGGAGCTGGTGCTGGTCCGCGGCAACGGTGACGGCGTCGTCAGCGAGCTGACCGTGGGCGCGGACTGGGCCGCCGTGCGCCGCGGCCCGGCGGAGCTCGACCCGGCGACGTTCCGCCTGGACGACCACGCCGGCGACCACACCCACCTGCTCGCACCGGTGCGCTGACCCGCAGTCGTGGAGGGTCTCGACGTCCGCCCGGTCGGTCCCGACGACCGTGACGAGGTCCTGGCGCTGCTGGCCGCGTCGCTCGGCTGGGTCGACGACCCGCGCCTGGCGGGCTTCTTCGCCTGGAAGCACGACGAGAACCCGTTCGGGCCGTCGCCCGGGCTCGTCGCGCTCGACGGGTCCCGCATCGTCGGCTTCCGGACGTTCCTGCGCTGGGAGTTCGTCGACCGGACCGGCGCGGTGCACCGTGCGGTCCGGGCGGTCGACACGGCGACGGCGGCCGAGTACCGGGGACGGGGCATCTTCCGGGGCCTCACGCTGCGGGCGCTCGACGACCTCGCCGCCGACGGCGTCGACTTCGTGTTCAACACGCCCAACGACCAGAGCCGCCCCGGCTACCTCACGATGGGGTGGCGGGAGGTCGGCCGGCTCCCCACCGCGGTGCGCTTCGGCTCGCCGGCGGCCGCGCTGCGCATGGCGCGGGCGCGGGTCCCCGCCGAGCGGTGGTCGTCGCCGACCTCCGCCGGCCGCCCGGCCGCCGAGGTGCTGGCCGAGCCTGCGCTGGAGGACCTGATCGCGGCCCAGCCGCCCCCGCTCGGGCTCCGGACCCGACGCAGCCCCGCCCACCTGCGGTGGCGCTACGGCTTCGGGCCGCTGGAGTACCGGGTGGCGACGGTCGCCGACTCGGCCGCCGACGGCCTGGCGGTGTTCCGGCTCCGACGACGTGGCCCCGCGGTGGAGTGCGCGGTCTGCGAGGTGCTCGTCCCCGCCGGGCACGGGGCGCAGGTGCGCCGGCTGATGCGGTCGATCGCCCGGTCGACCGGTGCCGACTACCTGATCCGGATCGGGGGCCGCCCCGTCGAACCCGGCGGGTTCGTGCGCCTGCCGGGCCAGGGCCCGGTGCTCGTGCAGCGGCCCTTGACGGGCGCCCCGGACGGAGGCAGGGTCGGCGACTGGGACCTCGCGCTCGGCGACGTCGAGCTCTTCTGACGGGCCGCCGGGGTCACCGTCCGCGGCGGCTCCGCGGGAAATTGCCACGGACGGTTCATGTAACCTGTCCGCTCTCGCGATCGGAATGGAGCGCAGCGCCGATGCCCTACGTGATGGTCCCGGTTCCGGAGGAGCACGTCGAGGACGTGATGCAGTTCATCCTCCGGGCGGTCCAGCGTGCATCCATCCAGCCCTGGACGACCGAGTCCCTCGGCGAGTGGTACCACGACACGGACGAGACGACCCGGTCGCTGCTCGCCTTCGTGGCCCGGGCCCAGGCCGAGGGCAAGGACCTCGACACCCTGGCGGCCGCGCGCTCCATCCAGATGACGCCCCGCGAGGTCAACGGGATCCTCAACGAGGTGCAGACGTTCACCCGCGAGGAGAACCGGGCACCACTGGTCACCGTGCGGATGGTCAGCGAGCGGCTCCCCAACGGACGGGTGACCGAGAAGCGGGTCCTCGTGATGGAGCCGGAGGTCGCCGAGCTGGTGCGCGAGGTGGAGCGCGTCGAGCTCGAGCAGGCGCGCGCCAGCATGGAACATCTCCGGGAGGCCTAGCGTGGCGTCCTCGCAGGCTCGGGCAGAGCGGTTCGACGACGATCCCGACGCGCCCGTGCTCCGGGAGCCCGACCGGTCCGTGCCCCCGTCGATCGAGGTCGACCACGTCTCCGCGTCGTACCACGTCAAGATCGACTCGGACTCGATCCGCGACGACCTGACCCGGCTGTTCCGTCGGGGCGACAGTGGCGGCCGCCTGATCCCGGCGCTGCGGGACGTCACCTTCGACGTGCCCAAGGGCTCGGTGCTCGCGGTGATCGGGCGCAACGGCGCCGGCAAGTCGACGCTGTGCCGCGTGGTCCTGGGCACGCTCCCGCCGGAGCAGGGTCGGGTCACGGTGCGCGGCCGGCTGAACCTGCTCGCCCCCGGCATCGGCTTCAGCGAGTCCCTCACCGGCCGGGAGAACATCAACCTGGGCGGGCTCGCCAGCGGGTTGACCCCCGAGCGGCTCGCCGAGATCACCGACGAGATCGGCGAGTTCGCGCAGCTCTCGTCGTACCTCGACCTGCCGATGCACTCGTACTCCGCCGGCATGCGGATGCGGCTCGCGTCGTCGATCGCGGTGTTCCTCGACCCCGAGATCCTCCTGATCGACGAGGCGCTGACCGGCGGCGACGCCGCGTTCACCGAGCACATCGCGGAGCGGACCGCCAAGCTCACCGGCGAGGGTCGCACGATCGTGATCGTGACCCACGGACTCTCCTCGGTGAAGACGATGGCCACCGAGGCCCTGTGGCTGCACCAGGGCCGCGTCGCGGAGTTCGGGGACCCCGACGACGTCGTCGACAAGTACATGCGGTACTGCCGCATCGAGTCGCTCGACATGTCGGACGTCTGAGGCGGAGGACCATGTCGTCGATCACCAGCTCCGAGTACAGCGACGTCGAGTACACCTTCGAGCCGCACCAGGCCACGACCCCCGACGTGCGCGAGTACGTGCGGTCGCTGTGGAGCCGCTGGCCGTTCATGGTGGCGCTCGCCAAGGCCGACATCCGCACCGCCCGGGCGAAGACCCGGCTCGGCAACCTCTGGAGCATCCTCAACCCGCTGTTCCAGGCGGCGATCTACTACTTCCTGTACTCGGTGCTGCGGAACAGTCCCCAGAGCAAGCTGTTCCTGCCGATCCTGATCGCGAACTTCTTCTTCTTCGGCCTGTCGATGCAGGCCATCGGCGACGGTGGCGGTTCGATCAAGCGGGCCAAGGGGCTCGTGCTCAACTCGTCGTTCCCCCGGGCGATGCTGCCGCTCACCTCGGTGTACAAGACGTTGCGCGAGTTCGTGCCGTCGGCATGCGTCCTCGCGGTGATGTTCCCGCTCGTCGGCGGCAAGATCGGCCCGGGCCTGTTCCTGCTGCCGCTGGTCTTCGTCATCCACGTCGTCATGAACATCGGCATCGCCCTGACCGTGTCGACCTACGTGACGCTCGTGCCCGACGGCCAGAACGTCATGAACTTCGTGAGCCGGATCCTCTTCTTCATCACCCCGGTCATCTATCCCGTCGCCCTCCTTCCCCCGCTCGCGACCACGATCCTGCAGTGGCAGCCGCTGTTCCCGGTCTTCGCCTGCTACCAGGCGATCTTCGGGGGCACCACCCCGAACCCCGCGTACGTGCTCGAGGCGGCCGTCTGGGCCGTGATCCTCGTCGTCGCCGGTGGACTGTGGTTCATCCGCCACGAGCGCGAGTTCACGATGCGCATCTGACGCACGGGAACCGCGTGGGCGGCCGGGTCGTTCTGAACCCGGCAAGTGCCCGGAACCATTCCAATCCGACATGGGTGCACATTTGAGGAGGCGGCCCGACCGTGGTCGACAACGAAGGTAACGAGGGCGAGGGCGGGTCCGGCCTCGGCAAGCTCGACGGGTCCGAGGAGCCGGCGCCGCTCGGCGCCGCCGAGCCGCTCATGGTGACCGGGACGCGCACGAAGAAGAGCGGGCCCTCCGCCGCGAGTCGCGTCGCCGGCGCGGCCAAGAAGAAGCGCTCGTGGGTCTGGGTGGTCGTCGCGCTCGTCGCGATCATCGCCCTGGCGCTGGCGCCGCCGTTCATCAAGGGCTGGAAGAAGACGCCGAAGAACCGCATCGGCATCAGCTACGGAGGCGGTCCGTTCGAGGCGGCGCACTACCAGAAGATCGTGCAGCCCGGTTCGAGCCTGTTCTTCAACGGCTTCTACGACCCGCTGTACCTGTACCCCTCGGACCAGCAGAACTACATCATCTCGCTGCAGAAGGGCGTCGGGGCGCAGAAGAGCCCGGACTCGATCATCGCCCCGACCGCCGACCGCGTGCAGGTGACCTACCAGCTCGCGGTGTACTTCAAGCTGAACACGGCGCTGCTGCGCCAGTTCCACGAGCAGCTGGGTCTGCGCTACAACGCGTACACGTCGTCGGGTTGGTACAACCTGATCCGCGACACGTTCCGCCAGCAGATCGAGAGCGCGCTCCAGGAGGAGACCCGGAAGGTCAACGTCGCCGACATCTTCGGCAACGCCCAGTCCCTCGTGAGCCTGCAGAACAAGGTCCAGGAGAGCATCTCCGCGAAGTTGCAGGCGGCCCTGGGCGCCAAGTTCTTCTGCTCGCCCAACTATCACGTCGGCGGGCCCTGTGGTGACCCGATCTTCCTGATCAAGGCCGTCACGGTGCCGAACTCGGTGACCAAGGCGTTCCAGGACAACCGGACGTCGGCCATCGCGGTGCTGACCAAGGAGAACGAGATCAAGCAGCGCGAGGCCGAGGCGCAGTCGATCAAGGCCCTGGGGATGACCGGCGACCAGTACGCCATGCTGAAGGCGATCGAGTCCGGCCAGATCAAGTTCTGGGTCCTGCCGAGCAACGGTGGCGTGACCCTCACCGGGCCCAACGCGAGCGGCAGCTCGGGCTCAGCCGGGAAGTAGCGGTGTCGTCCCGCCGCCCGGGGCGGCGCGCGTTCGCAGGCGCACTGGCAGCGCTGCTGTCGGTGCTGGCCTGCGGGCTGCTCGCCGCCCCGGCGGGGGCGCACACGCCCCACGACGACGTCTCCGACGTCGTCTTCTCGCCGAACTTCCGCACCGACGGCAAGGTGTACGCGGTCGTCGCGAGCCGGCTGATGGTCTCCGAGTCCGGCGGCTACCACTGGAAGCCGCTCGTGCGGGGTCTCCCGCGCGCGCCCGAGGACGGCAAGAGCCTGGCCCGCATCGGGATCGCGGCATCGGACCCGACGCGCATGTACCTCACGTCGCGCGACGGCGGGATGTTCCGCTCCGACGACGGCGGCCAGTCGTGGCACCAGGCCGCGACCGGACTGGCGAACCCGGACCTGTTCCCGGTGGCGGTGTCGCCCGAGGACCCCGATCTGGTCCTCGCGGGCGGCACGATCACGGGATTCTTCCGGTCGGCCGACGGTGGCGCGCACTGGAGCACGGTCCCCGGGGTGCTGCGGGTCCCGGCGATGACGTTCGTGCCCGCCACGGCGCGCGCGCTCGTCGGCGACAACTCCGGGAAGATCCGCGCGTCCGACGACGGCGGCGTCACGTGGCGCGTGGTGAGCAACGGTCTGGGCGCGTCCGCGAGCGCGATCGCCGCGTCCGCCGGCGCCACCCCGACGGTGTTCACGGGCGATTCGCAGGGCCGCATCCAGCGGTCCGACGACGGGGGCTCCACGTTCACGGCGGTGGGTCGCGGCCTGCCGAAGGACCTGGTGGCCTCGATCGCGCTGTCGCCGGACTACGCGTCCGACCACACCGCGTGGGCCTCGATGAGCCAGACCGGCGTCTTCCGCACACGCGACGGTGGCACGACCTGGACGAAGACCTCGCGCGGGCTGACCGGCGACCACCAGGCGCACGTGGTGAAGACCACCGAGTACCGCTCGATCGCCGCCGGCGCGTCGGCGAGCGGCACCGTCCTCTACGAGGCCGGGTTCGACGGTCTGTTCCGGTCCACGGACGAGGGCCGGACGTGGACGCAGTCGCAGACCCTCGTCGACTTCGTCACCGGCCTCGACGTCTCGCCGGACTACGCACGGGACCACACCGTGGCCGCGGCCGCGTACGTGAAGGGACCGTGGCTCTCCACGAACCGCGGTGACACCTGGCGTCCCGTCGACCGGGGCCTGCAGCAGGAGATCGGCGCGGGGAACAAGTACGCCGCGATCCGGCGCCTGCACAACATCACGTTCTCGCCCGACTACGCCACGGACCGCACGATCTTCTCCGCCGGTTGGACCGCGTTCCTGAAGACCACCGACGCGGGCGGGCACTGGACCCCGATCCAGGTCGGACCGCCACCGGCGCAGCCGCTGCTGCGCCAGTACCTGCTCGGTGTCGCGCCCGACTACTCGAAGGCGCACACGCTCTACCTCGGGACCCGCCAGGGTGACGTGTTCCGCTCCACGCGTGCGGGCGACGCCGGGAGCTGGACCCGGGTCGGGTCCACCGGGAAGGACAACCGGGTCCGATCCTTCGCCTTCGACCCGACGTCGGCGACCGGGACGATCTTCGCCGGGACCGTCTCGGGCGTGATGCGCAGCGACGACGAGGGTCGGACCTGGACGCGCACCGGTCCGTCGGGCGAGACGCTCGTCGCGATCTCGCCCGCCTACGGGACCGACCACACGGTCTTCGCCGGCACCCCGGACGGGCTGTCCGTCTCCCGCGACGGCGGCACGACCTGGCAGCCGGTCCCGCTGCCCGCCGCCGGCAAGGTGGAGGCGCTCGCGCTGTCGCCCGCGTACGGCAAGGACGGCACCGTGCTGCTCAGCGTGACCGGCAGCGGCCTGTACCGCTCCACCGACGACGGCGCCACCTTCACCGCGGCCGGCAAGGACCTGCTCGCGGGCAACCACGTCATCGCCGACTTCACCAATCCGTCGGGCAGCCCGATCCAGTTCTCGCCGGCGTACGCCCGTGACCACACGGTCTTCGCCTACGCGAGCCAGGACGTCCTGCGCTCGACCGACCGCGGTGACACCTGGACCGTGCTGCGGATCCCGAGCGCCGAGAGCTGGCTGCGCGGCTACCACCCGGACCTCACGCTGGGCACGCCCGCGAAGGCGTCGGGGAGCGGTCACATCGGCAAGCGGCGGATCGCGGCGGGCATCGCCGGGGTGGCGCTGCTCGTGGGCGCGGCCGTGCTGATCGTCGTGCTGGTCCGCCGCCGCCGGCGGCGGACCACCCCCGAGCCGGGGCCGACGCCGGCGCCGGCGCGAGGGAGCCCGGATGCGGACTGACCGTCGCCGATCCCGCGTGGGCGTCGTCGCGGTCGCGGTGGCGACCGCCCTGCTGACGGTCGTGGTGAACGCCGTGCCCGCCGCGGCGCGCGCGACGGCGACGCCGCCGGCGCCCGTGGGCTACTCGGACCGGCCGGGGCCGATCGTCGCCGGGTACCGCGGTCCCGCGTACGTGGTCCCGACCGGCACGGACCCCGCGCACCCCGACGCGGTCGCGGCCGAGCGGTCCGGTCAGGCGGGCACCGTGTACCTGCCCTCGGGCAACGCGTTCTCCGTCCGGCCGGTGCGGGGGCACCCCGACCGCGTGACCGTCGCGCTGCCGTACGGCGCGGGGACCGCGACGGCACCCCGCTCGGCGTTCTGGGCGATGCCGGCGTTCATCGGTCTGAAGGACCTGACCGTCGACGTGGGCGGGACGAAGCGGGTCCTGGGCCTGTCGGGGATCAAGTACCACCGGGGATCGCTGCGCACGTTCTCCATCCCCTGGACGAACACCTTCGACGGCATGATCGGCACCAACCGCGACTTCCTCGCGTGCAAGCGGCCGAACTGGGGCATGGGGGGCCAGACCTTCGCGGTCGACCTCATCGAGGACGGGGTGCACCGCAAGGACCGGGCCCTGTTCGAGCGCGGTCTGCAGGCGATGGACTGGGGCGTCGCGGTCCCGATCAACCGGCACGGCATCCACGTGCTGCACCGCGACTGCGACGGCGCGACCGTGGCGGACTACGGCTACACCCACCACACCTCGCAGTGGCTCGAGTCGCTCGGGCGGGCGACGTACCTCGTGGCCGCGTCGCCGTGGGCGGGCGAGTACCGGGCGAAGCTCGACTCGTACCGGAAGCGGGCGAACCAGATCGCCGCGCTGCTCTCGAAGCCGGACGTCTACGCCTACTGGAAGAGCAAGATCCACAACGACCACGGCAACGCGTACACCCACCGCACGTACATGCGCGCCGCGGCGCTCGGGCTCGCGTCGACGCTGGCGACGAAGCGGCGGGACGCGGCGAAGTGGGCGGCGGGCGCACGGACCATCGCCCGGATCGGCCAGGGCCTGCAGCGGCCCGACGGCGTGAACCCCGAGCGGGGCGGCTTCGACGTGCTGTACCAGATGTACGGCACCTGGCTGGCCGAGCTCTACGACGGGACACTGCCGAGGAGCAGCCCGATGCAGCGGTCGCTGGCGCACACCATCGACAAGGCCATCGCCTGGTACCGGACCCGCGTCCGCCCGAACGGCCAGATCCGGGTGGAGGGCACCACGCGCGTCTGCGTGGAGGACCTGTGGAACAGCGGCGCGCCGCTGCCCTCGGTGGATCCCGCCGAGGCCATCCGCGCGCTGCTCCTCTGGGGCATGGTGCGCCACCAGCCGGCACTGATCCGGCTCGCCCAGCGCCTCGACGACGGGCAGAAGCGCTACGGGAACAACTGTCCGACGACCTACCACGCCAAGCCCGAGCCGTACACGCACGGCACGCGGGCGCCGAAGACGCCGCCGAAGTCCTAGGCCGGCCGGCCCACGCGCGCAGCGCGCGCAATTCCACCCTCGTGTCTGGATTGGGCGGTCCCGGCGGGAGTACGGTCTCCAGCTTCTGAACGGGCTCAAGGGGGGGCATCACATGCGTAGGTTCCGGTTCATCGCGCTCGGCGCGGTCGTCGTGCTGGCGGCCACCGGGTGCACGCTCACGGGGAAGGCCCTGCGGTGGGCGCCGGTCTCCGGGAGCGCGGCCGCGCCGTTCTGGTGCGACCCGCAGGGTGGCACCACGCTGGCGCCCGACGTCTGCGCCCGGCTCTCCATCCAGCTCGACCAGGCCGTCCTCTTCGCCGAGGGCCGGTTCACCGCGGGTCAGGCCACGTCTGCCGGCGCGACCTCGTCCGCGTACCAGACCGGTGTGGGCGCGGCCTTCCGCTTCTCGGGTCCGACCGCCACGTTCAACGCGGGTCAGCCCGACACGCTCCTCTACGACGGCACCGGCTCCGGCGCCCAGGTGAGCGGCATCGAGTACAACGTGACGGCGGCGAGCGCGCCGGCCGGCTTCGAAGGTGACAACGACGTCTGGAGCGACCAGGGCGACGGCACCTACCGGCTGCGGGTGTGGATGCTGCGTCCCTTCCAGGACCAGACCGACGTCTTCGCCGACTCGCACCCGTGCCTCGCGAGCGGTGGTCCCGTCTACGACGTGACCGACAGCTGCTACACGTCGACGCACCCCGACCCGCTCGAGATCCTGGTCTCGAACGACGACGGCTACAACGCCGCGGGCATCGACTCGGTCGTCGAGGCGCTGCGCGTCCTGCCGAACGTCCACGTGACGGTCTCGGCGCCGGCCACCAACCAGAGCGGCCAGGGCAGCAACACCACGCCCGGCCCGTGGGCGGAGACCGACGGCACGACGATCAGCGGCTACCCGGCGTGGGCCGTGTCCGGCACCCCGGTCGACTCGGTCAAGTACGCGCTGCAGACCCGGCACCTGAACCCGGACCTCTTGGTGTCGGGGAACAACAACGGCCAGAACATCGGCGGCGCGGTGCCGCTGTCGGGGACCGTCGGCGCCGCCCGTGAGGGTGCGCAGAACAACATCCCGGCCGTGGCGGTGTCGCAGGGCCTCGGCAGCCCGCCCGACTTCGCGAGCGGGACCGCGGCGATGATCTCGTGGCTGAACGACTTCCTGCTCGGCCGCACGGGCCGCCCCGCGCTCGAGCCGGTGGTCAACATCAACGCGCCCACCTGCACGACGGGCGGCGCGATCCGTGGCACCGTCCACGTGCCGCCGGCCGGCTCGGGGATCAGCTCGCCGAACTGCCTCTCGGTGGCGCCTCCGGGTGCGAACGACGTGACCGCGTTCGGCAACGGGTTCATCACGATCTCCACGCTGAGCGCGAAGTCCGGCGCCGCGAGCTGAGTCGGACCGACGACGAGCGAGGGGGCGGCCCGGTCGGGCCGCCCCCTCGTCGCGTCACTTCCTCGAGAGGCGCTTGCGGAGCCGCTCGGCGCGGCCCATCTCGCGGTCCTTGCCGCGGTTCGCCCAGGGGAACGGCTCGTCCGGGACCGCGACGCCGAGGAACGCGCACAACGGGCCCCACGTGGGCGCGTCGGTGAGATCGATCTCGAGGAAGTCGGCCCGCTCCCCGAAGTAGCTGCGCACCTTCTCGTGGTGCGAGTCCCACTCGGCGGTCCACTTCGCCTCGTCGACGACGAGGAACGTGCCGTCGTAGTCGCCGCGTGCCTGCTTCTTCAGGTTCCGCTCGACGTGGCCGCGCCGGCTCGCGATCCAGTCGGCGAGGGGCCGGGTCGTGAGGATGAACCGGCTGCCGGGATACTGCGCGTCGAGCATGACGAAGCGCCGGCTCAGCAGCCCGATGTCGGAGAACGCGTCCCATTGCGGATCGAGGTACGTGAGCAACGGCACCTGCTCGTCGATGGCGCGCTTCACGGCGTTGTGCGCGTCGTCGCCTCCGAAGTGCAGGCTGCGGACGCCGAGCCGCACCAGCGCGCTGTCGAGGCTGGTGGTGGCCGTCTTGTTGAGACCGATCCCGAAGATCCGTGGGCGTCCGGGATCGGGGGACTCGCTCTGCGGAGGCATCGGGAGAGGATACCGAGTCCGGAATGCGACGTTTCCCGCCCCGTCGCAGCGGAGGTAGCGTCCGCGCGCATGGTCGCGACCGAGACCGCACGCCCCCGCGCCGTCCATCCGACGTACGACGGACCACCCGACGGCTACGACGGCGCGTGCGCGATCTGCGGTCGTGAGGGGCACTTCGAGCGGGACCGGCTCTCGATCTCGGAGAGCTTCCGCTGCCCCGGCTGCCAGGGCGCGCTCCGGTACCAGGGTCAGGCGCGCGGGATCCTGCGTGCGGTGTCGCGTCACGGCGCCCGGTCGGTCGCCGAGCTCGCCGCGCAGCCCGGGTTCGGAGGCCTCGACATCTTCGAGCCGGGGACGCTGGGCCCGTTCCGGCCGCTCCTGCGTCCGGTCCCGGGCTACGTCCAGTCGTTCTTCGACCCGGCGACGCCGACCGGCGAGGTACGCGACGGGCTCCGGTGCGAGAACCTGATGGACCTCACCTTCGCCGACGCGAGCTTCGACCTCGTCATCACGTCGGACATCTTCGAGCACGTCCGGCACCCGACCCGGGGCTTCGCCGAGGTGTTCCGCGTCCTGCGCCCGGGCGGGTGGCACGTCTTCACGATCCCCGGTCGCTGGCCCCTCCGACGGCGGACGGTGGCCCGGGTCGACGTCAGCGGGCCCGGCGACGTCCACTGGCTGCCGGCCGTGTTCCACAACCACGACCATCTCGTGTACAACGACTTCGGCCGCGACCTGCTCGATCTGCTCGACGGGGTCGGCTTCGTCACCGAGACCATGCTGTTCGCGTCCGCGAGCCCGACGACGTCGGCGCAGGTCACGTTCGCCTCGATGCGCCCCGAGGACCCGCCCGAGCCGGAGCCGGTCCCGACCGGGGTGGAGGTCGGGGCGGAACCGGTCGGGGCGGAGCCGTCGCGGCCCCGCCGGCGCAACCGGCGCTGAGGCGTCCGGGACGCGCCCGGCCCGGACCGGTCGTCAGTCCTCGTCGCGCCGGTTCGCCCAGGGGAACGGCACGCCCGGCTCGTCGACGCCGAGGAACGCGCAGAGCGGGCCCCACCCGGGCCGGGCGGTGAGGTCGATCTCGAGCAGGTCGGCGCGGTCGCCGAAGTACTCCCGCACGGCGGCGACGTGGCGCTCCCAGTGCTCCCGCCAGCCGGGCTCGTCGGTCTCGAGGAACGTGCCGTGGTAGGTGCCCGCGTCGCGCCGCCGTCGGTTCTCGTCGACGTGGCGACGGCGGCTCTCGATCCAGTCGTCGAGCGGCCGGACCGTGAGCACGAACCGGCTGCCCGGGTACTGCCGGTCCAGCAGCTCGAAGTGCTCGGAGAGGACCTGGATGTCGGAGAAGGCGTCGAGGTGCGGGTCGAGACGCGACAGCAGCGGATCGCCCGCCGCGAGCGAGGTCTCGACGAACCGGCGCAGGGCCGGACCGCCCCAATGGAGGCTCCGGAGGCCGAGGATGCCGAGGGCCTCGTGCAGCGACGTGGTGCCGGTCTTGTTCAGGCCGATGCCGAACACGCGTGGGCGGTCGGGGTCCGGGCCGGGCCCGCGCGTGGGCACGCGGTACGAACCGACGTAGTCGACGACCTCGCGGTTGTAGTACGGCGGCGCACGCAGCGGATCCACGCCGTGCTTCCAGCCGTACTTGAACCGGTGGGCCTGGAGGAGCAGGTCGTAGCCGCGCGCGTCGGTGGCCGCGGTGGTGCGGCGGGCGTGCACGACGTGGGCGGCGGGCACGGGTGAGAGCTCGACGCCCATCTCCCACGCCCGGTGCCAGTAGTCGGTGTCCTCGCAGTACGCGGGGTTGAACCACTCGTCGAACACGCCGACCTCGTCGTAGAGCGCGCGCGAGAGCATGAAGCACCAGCCGGCGGTCCCGCCCTGGTCCGGGCTCGTGAAGCCCTGGCCGTCGCAGTGGTCGGTGTACGGGAACGCGACCCGGCGGCCGTCGCTCGCGGCCTCGTACAGCGCGACGTCCCAGCCCGGCTCGACCCGGCAGTCGCTGTTCAGCACGACGACCATCGGTGCGTGCGACAGGCGGATGCCGGTGTTCCAGCCGGTGGCCACACCCTTGTTCTCCGGGTAGCGGTACACCTTCGCCGCGATCTCGGCGCGGAACGGTGAGCCGTTGTCGACGACGACCACCTCGGTGGGGATCCGGGCCACCTCCCAGATGCGCTCGACCGTGCGCTGCGCCATCGCCGCGAGCTCGGGCGTGCGGCTCCACACCGGCAGCGTGATGCTGAGCAGCGGCGCCTCGGTGCGGTGCGCCTCGGGGGTGGCGTCGTAGTCGAGCTCGGGGTCGGTGTTCGGGAACGGTTGCACGGTCGTCGGTGGCTCGGTCACCTGTCGTGTCTCCTCCGCGGTCGTGGCCGCGCCTTTGGTGTGGAGCAGGCGGAACACCTGCCGGTACGCCTCGTGCAGCTTCGGCAGCGCGGCGGGTTCGAGCTCGGCGCGGGCCTCGAGGTCGTGCACCCGCCGCCGGAGCGCGTGCTCCTCGGGTCCCTGCTCGTCCCAGACCTTCGCGGCGTCGGCGACGTGCAGCCGCTCGGCGATCTCGGTCCCCGCGTGCAGCGCGGCGATGAGCGCGTGGGCCCGACCCTTCGCCTCGGTGCGGGCGCAGAACGCCTCGAAGTCGATCGGCCGGGCCATGAAGCTGCGGGCGCTCGCGTCGTAGACCACGCGCAGACCCGCGGGCGCCAGCCGCCAGCCCATCTCGATGTCGATCGAGTACGCGAGCCGCTGGTCGTGCAGCGCGTGCTCGAGGAGGAAGGCGCGCTTGCAGGAGATGCGGCCCTCCCAGAAGCCGCGCCAGTCGAGCTCCTGCCCGTCGCCGAGCCGCTCGTAGGCGAACATCAGGCGGTCGACGTCGGTGATGTAGTGCATGAGCGGGCTCAGCTCGAGCTCCGGGGCCCACTCGGTGTGACCGAGGATCGCCACGCCCGGCGCCGGCTTCGCCGCGTGCGCGGCGAGGTGACGCTCGAGGTAGTCGGGGGCGGCGCGGTCGTCGTCGTCGAAGAAGAGCACGATCGGCGCGCGGGCGAGCATGACGGCGACGTTCTTCGCGGCGCTGCGACCCGCGTGGCCGATGCGCACACCGGTGACCTGCATCCGGTCCGTGAACTCCGCCAGCAGCGCGTCGAGGTCGCCCGACGCGGAGCCGTCGTCGACCACGACCACCTCGAACTGCTCGGACGCGAGCGTCTGCGCCGCGAAGGACTCGAGGCACTCGCGCAGGAGGTCCGGTCGCTCGTAGGTGGAGATGAGCACGCTGATGGCCGGGGCGACGGCCGGCTCGGGCCGGTCGTGCACCACGAGGTGGCCCTCCCGGTCCAGGACCCAGATGCGCCGGACCGGTCCCACCGCGTGGCCGCGGGTGGGCGACGGCCGCCGCAGCCCGATGGTCAGCTGGTCGGAGAGCACCGTCGGTCCGTCGGGGGCGGCGCCGGCCCGCATCGACCGCACCGGTACCGGGCCGACGCCGTCGATCTCCCGGGCGACGACGCCGAAGTGCCGCTCGGTGACGGGCGGCCCGCCCGCCGGCCCCTCGCGGTGCGTGGGCTGGAGCCGGTCGACGTCGAGCGCGACCTGGGTCGCGACGAGCCGGTCGAGGAAGTGCGCCGGCAGCACGACGTCGTCGCGGACGTCGACCACGAAGTCCACGTCAGCGGGGACCGGGGCGGCGGGCTCGCTGTCGGGCCGCCAGCACTGCTCGACGGTCAGCGTCGTGCCGGCGCCCAGCTCGGCGACCAGCGCCGGGGGCGGGCCGGTGCGGCGGGCGTCGTAGACCCCGCGGACCAGCACGCGTGCCTCGGGGACCGGTCCGAGCGGTGCGGCGTCGTCGCGACCCGGGGCGAGGTCCCACACCACGAGCCGCTCGTCCTGGTGGAGCCGGCGGTACCGGGTGCCGAGCGCCTCGAAGAGCTCGGGGTACCGGCGCGGCCAGGAGAACGCGGCGCGGGGCAGCACGAGGTAGCGGGCGCCGCGCGCGACCTGGGCGTCGAGGTGGTTCAGCGCGGCGGGGCCGTCGACCGGGTCGGGACCGACGCCCGCGCCGTCCTTCGCCTGCGGGAACGGCCAGCAGGGATGCGAGCCGACGTCGAGCAACGACGGATCGTCACCGCAGACGACGAGCACCGGCTCGCCGGGCCGGCCGATGCTGCGGATCCGGTGCCGGACCTCGGCGGTCTCGGCCGCCGCCGCGGCCTCGGGATCGAAGGGCCGCCGCCGGGGCGACAGCACGCGGTCGAGGATGTCGGCGAAGGTGCGCTCGACCAGTTCCATGCCGTGGCTCGCCTGCGCCTGCTCGGCGCCGGCGTCCGCCATGCGCTGCCAGAGCGCGTCGTCGGTGAGCAGGCGCGTGATCCCGGCGGCGAGGTCGGTGGCGTCGGTGCCGATCAGCGCGGTCTCGCCCTGCACGAGGTGGAGGCCCTCGGCGCCGACGGGTGTGGTCACGACCGGGGTCCCCGCCATCATCGCCTGGATGACCTTGCGCTTGACCCCGGCGCCGTGCAGGAGCGGGACGGCCGCGAGCCGCGACCGCTCGAGGTAGGGCTGGATGGACGGGACCCACCCGACCATCCGCAGGCCCGGCGTGTCGAGGTCGAGGTCGAGGTCCACCCGGTCCAGCCAGTTCCCCACGACCGAGAGGGGATGGCGCTCGAGCAGCGCGGGGTCGAGCTGGGGCAGGACCTCGTGCGCGAGGTACTCGACCGCCTCCCGGTTGGGCAGGTGCCGGAAGTTCCCGACGAAGTACATGCCGCGCCGCTCGCCGAGCCCGAGCGGGGAGCGCTCCACGCTCTCGGCGAGCGGGAGCGTGAACACGCGGTCCTCGCCGAGGAAGTCCTCGAGCAGGTCGCGTTCCTTGTCGGACACGGCCAGGACGGCGTCCGCGGCGGCGTAGAGGTTGAGCTCGTCGGTGACGGTCCGGGCGAAGCCCGTGTCGAGGGTTTGGTGCGCGCCGAGCGTCTGGCGCGCCTGGCGCAGGAAGTGCACGTCGACCGAGTTGACGATGACCCGCGTGGCCGGCGAGATCGCCCGGATGCGGGGGAGCAGGGTGGCCGCCAGCTCCCAGAAGGCGATGATCGCCACGTCGAAGTCGTTCGACCGCAGCAGCCCGTCGACGTCGCCGAAGCCGGTGTGGGTGGCGACACCCATGCCGCGCAGCCGTCGGGCGTGGCGCTCCTCGGCCTGGTCGCGCTCCTCGCGCGCCACGAACGTGACGTGCCATCCCGCGTCGAGCAGGAACCGGACCATGTTGTCGACGTCCTGGGAGCCGCTGTCGCGGTCGAACGCCGGCATGCGCGTGTGGACGACGAGCGCCCGGCGGAGACTCATCCGCGGCAGGCCTCGACGTCGTCGTGGGCCAGGAGGTACCGCCACTCGCCGTCGCCGAGCTGCTCGGGCCGGCGGGGCCGGAGGTCGAGCACGCGTTGCCAGGCCGACGACTGCAGCGGCAGGGCGGGCTCACCGCCGTTGCCGGTGACCCGGACCGCGACCGCCGTCGGCTCGTAGACGACCGTGCCGCCGCGGGCCCAGACCCCGGCGCACCACTCGCGCAGGAACGTCCGCTCGGGCGCGCCCTCGGGACCGGGGACCGCCCGCCACAGCTCGGTGCTCGCGGCGGCGAAGCCGGGTGCCCAGCAGACGGGACGGAGGTAGTCGTGCCACGGCGCGGTCACGTCGGCGGTGCCGGCCGCGACCGGCGCGACCGACCGGTCGAAGAAGACCGTGCCGCCCGCGGAGTCGAGCCGGCCGTCGGCGCGCAGGACCTTCCCGGCGATCGCGGTGTCGGGCCAGGCGGCCGCGAGCTCGGCGGCGGCCTCGATGGCGCCGGGGAGCGGCACGACGCCGGGCTCGACCACGACCACGACGTCGTGGTCGCGCGGGTCGACCGGCGGCTCGGCACCCAGGGCGAGCGTGGCGCCGGCGAGCGCGACCCGCTCGGTGAGCGCGGTCACCCAGGCCTCGTCGGGGTCGGCGGCGTGCGACCGGACGAGGACGCGCGCCCGGAGCACCGGCGCGGCGGAGGCGAGTTCCTCGACCGACCGGACGATCGCACCGCCGGGTCCGCCGGCGACGGTCACGACCCCGCGGGCCGCCACGCGCCGCGCCTCGGAAGGGTCGCGGTCCTCGTCCCGCACGACGACGTCGATGCTGTCGTCGAGGTACGGGAGCCGGGCGCCCTCCGGCGGCCGGAACGCGGTCGCGCCGGGCAGCTCGGCGGCGAGATCGAGGTCGGTCCAGTCGAGGACGGCGACCGGACCGTCGAGCCCGGTCGCGAGCCGCTCGACCTCGGTGCGCAGCGACCGCGCCGTCTCGCCACCGGCCGGGGTCAGCGCGAACACCGCCCCCGCGTCGGACCGGTCCTCCAGGCACTCGTAGGTGTGGACGAGGTGGTCCCGGAGCTGGGCGTGCTGGCGGAGCCAGCGGCGCGAGCCCTCCGGTACCACGAGGTAGCGGTGACCCGCGAACCGCTGGGCCTCGAGCGCGGCGATGTACGCGAGGTCGTCGGTCTGCGGGCCGGTGCGCGCCGGGAACCGGACGCCCTTCGGGTCGCCCGCGTCGCGGACCTCGCCCGGGCTGCCGGGCACGAGCACGAGCCACTCGGCGCCCGCCGGCACCGTCGATCGCACCAGGTCGCGGTAGCCCTGCTTCCACTCCCGCACGGGCGCGCCGAGCGGCGTCCGCGGTCCGAGGCGCGCGCCGAGCTCGAGGCGCTGGGACAGGCGCAGGGCCTTCCGCCGGACCGGCGCGCTGCGACGCCAGATGCGGACGGTCGCCGCCTGGGTCGGCTCGGGGAGCCGGCGCACGGCCCGCTTCGCCGTGGGGACCGGCGAGCGGCGCACCCGCTGCACCCGCACCCACGTCACCCGCAGGCGCTGCTCCGCGGGCGGTGGGAGACGGTGCGCGGCGGCGCGGAGCGCCGGGGCGGCCTCGCGACCGACGGCGCGGGCGCTCGGGCCGGGCGCCCGGAGGCCGCGGCGGGCCCGGCGCAGCTGCTCCTGCGTGGGCGCCGGCAGCTGGGCGACGGTCCGCCGCGCCACCGGGACTGCCCGCCGCCGGCCGGTGGTCGCCAGGTCGCGGCCCACGCGGAGCGCCTTCCGGGCGACGCGCCGGAACCGTCGGCGCACCGGCCCGGGGGTCACCTCGTGGTGCACGACCTGCAGCTGCTTGGCCATCTGGTCGACCTTGCGCAGCGCGACGGCGCGCGTCTCGGAGAGCTGGCGCTCGAGGTCGCGGACGCGCGCGCGGAGCGCCTCCTCGTTCGCCGCGTGCTCGGCCCGGAACTCGCGCTCGCGCGCCTCGAGCCGTGCGATCGCGGCCTGGCGCTGCTCGGCGTGCTGCGCGGCGACGGCGCCGTCGAGGATCAGCCGACGGACGCGGCCCTCGTCGGCGACGGGCTCGACGGGCGGCGCCATGCCCGCCTCGACGCACAGGTCGGCGTAGAGCGCGCGGAGGGTGGGGCTGACCCCGGCGTCGGTGAGGCTCAGCTCCATCGTGTGGTGGCGCAGGTCGTGCCGGACGCTCGCCTCCGCCGGCTCCAGGCCCGCGAAGTGGCACACCCGGGCGAGCTCGCGCTCGGGATCGACGAAGAACGCGTCGTAGTGGCTCACGATCCGCCGCTCCGGGGGGACGGTCGCGAGGATCGACGCGTAGTACCGCTCCCACAGGGCGAGACCGAGCGAGTAGGTGTTCTGGTTCCGGCGCTTGAGGGACAGGGCCACCTCGATCGGGTGGCGGAGGCAGATCACGAAGCGCAGCTCCGGCTCGAGGTCGAGCCAGAACGGGGCCGTCAGGCACACCCGGGGGTCCTTGAACCCCCAGCGCTCGTGGACGCGCAGGCCGTCGAGCGCCGCCTCGGCCGCGCCGACGAGGTGAGCGACGCGCGGATCGTCGGCCGCGAGCGGCGGGACGTCGGGCGGGTGGTCCCAGGCGCCGCCCGTGGCCTCGAGCAGCTCGTCGTTGCAGGCGACGATCGCCCGGTTCTCCCAGAAGCCCTCGGGGTTGTCCTCGGCGGCGCTGATGAGCTCCGCCTCGTCGGAGCCGATGAGGTGCAGACCGGCGTCGTGGAGCGCCCGCGTGACCATCGACGTGCCCGAGCGGTGCATGCCGGCGATGGCGATGGGGTGGTGGGGCGCTCCGCTCACGGCCCGGGATGGTACCGGCGCCCGGGATCACCGTCGGTCGGCCGGATCACCAGTCGTCGGCGTGCGTGTAGTGCTCGCGCGCCTGCTTCGCCGACCGTTCCACGTAGCCGAGCGCCTCGCGCGGCATCCGCCCGACGTAGATCGCCTCGTTGGTCGGCGGCCGGTGCGGCTCGCCCCGCAGGCTCGCGTAGTCGGCCTGCATCGCCTCGAACGTGTAGCGCCTCGAGGTCGCCGCGCCGCCGTGGTACTGGTGGAACGTCCCCTCGCCGAGGAGCACGACGAGCTGCGCGCCGGGGAGGGAGCACGCCCGCCGGTAGAGGTCGTGGTTCGCCAGGCCGCCGCCCGGCAATGCGAACCCCTCGTCCATCCCTCCGAGCTCGTCCCAGAGCGCACGGGCGAGGAAGAGGCTGCTGCTCTCGCCCATGGGTCCGAACAGGCCGCGTCCGCTCGAGCCGGCCGGGGTGCTGATCGCGAACAGGCGGTCGCCGTCGGTGTCCCAGCCGGACCCCGCGAGCAGCGCGTCCTCGGCCCGCTGGTCGTAGCCGGTCTCGGCGGCGCGCATGTGGGTGTGGTCCCCGAGGTGGAACGCGGGCGCGGTGATCACCGGTCGGGCGGCGAGCGCGCTCGCGCGCCGGGCGCCGACGAGCAGCCCGGGCGAGCACAGCCGGGCGCCGTCGATCAGCAGCCCGACGAGCTCACCCCGCGCGAGGCCGAGGCCGTGGTTCGCGGCCTGCACCGGCGAGGCCGGCGCCGGGTCGAGCCGCTCGATCCGCAGCGTCCCCGGGAAGGTGTCCGCGAGGTCGGCCGGGACCGGATCGGGCGATCCGTTGTCGACGACGATCACCTCGTAGTCGGCGGCCGCGATCCCGCGCTGGTAGCCGGCGCCGAGCGAGTGGAGCGTCCGCGGCAGCTCGCGGGCCATGTCGTAGACGACCACGACCATGCTGAGCAGCGGACCGTCCCCCTCGCGCACGGGCCGACGGTACCGGCCCGGCGCGGGTCCACCGCGCCCGGCCCGGAGCCCGGCGCCGGGTACCCTCCCGCCGATGGCCGCCGCGGGCGCTGACGCCGGTCCCGAGGTCCCGCTGCGGATCCTCCACCTGGTCGCACGGAGCCAGCGTCGCGGCGCCGAGCTGTTCGCGCTCGAGCTGGCCGCCGAGCTCGACGCACTGGGCCTGCGGAACCGGGTCGTCGCGCTCGGCACCGCGTCCGACGGCGGGCGGGAGCCCGGGCTCGATCCGCTGGTCGCCACGCCGGGCCTCGGTCCGCGCGACCTGCCGGCGCGGGTCCGGGCCGTGCGGGCGCTGCTGCGCGCCGAGCCCGTCGACGTCGTGCTGGCCCACGGGGGGTGGGCGGCGCAGGTCGCCGCCCTCGCCGCGCCCCGGCGGGACCGGCCGCTCCTCGTCTGGCAGCGGATCGGCGACCTGTCGCCGGCGGTGTGGCGGCGGGGCCGGCGGGAGTGGTGGCGCCTCGTCGCCCGCCGGTTCGACGTCGGCGTGGCCCTCACCGACGAGCTCGCGGGCGAGCTCCGGCGCCTCGGGTTCCGCGGTCCGGTCTGGTTGATCCCGAACTCGCGACGGCCCGACCGGTTCCGCGCGCTCGACCGGCCGGCGGCGGCCGCAGCGCTGCGCGCCGAGCTCGGGATCGGCGCCGACGTGCCGGTCGTGGCCTTCGTCGGGCACCTCGACCGGATGAAGCGCGCGGACCGGGCGGTCGCGGTCGCCGCCGCCGTCCGGGACCGGGGCGTCGTCGCCCGGCTCGTGCTCGCAGGGGACGGGCCGTTGCGCGCGGAGCTCGAGGCGCAGGTCGGCGCGGCCGGCCTCGGTGACCGCATCACGTTCCTGGGCCGGCGCACCGACGTCGAGCAGGTCCTCGGCGGCGCGGACCTCCTCCTGCTCACGAGCGACCTCGAGGGGATCCCCGGGGTCGCGATCGAGGCGCTGATGGCGGGGCTCCCGGTGGTCACGGTGCCCGTCGGCGGGGTCGCGCAGGTCGTGGAGGACGGGGTCACGGGACTGGTCCTGCCCGACGCGGACGTCGACGGCCTCGCCGGCGCGGTGGTCGGGCTGCTGGCCGATCCGGCGCGCCGGACGGCGATGGGGACGGCGGCGCGGGCCCGCACCGACCGCTTCAGCACGGCCACCACGGCCCGGACCTACGCCGCGTCGCTGCGGGCCGCGGTCGCCGGGCGGGGGGCGGGCCGGGCGTCCGGGCGGGGTGCGTCCGAGGGCTAGCCTCGGCGCTCCGAGCGGAGGGAATCGAGGGGTCACGATGAGCGTCGCTCGGCTGCTGGAGCGACTCGAGGACCGGACGGCGCACGTCGTGGTGGTCGGCCAGGGCTACGTCGGCCTGCCGGTCGCGGTCCGTGCCGCCGAGGTCGGGTTCCGGGTCACGGGCTTCGACGTCGACACCGGCCGGGTCGATGCGCTGCGCGCGGGCCGGTCCTACGTCGAGGACGTGGACGCGGCGCGCCTCGCCGCCCTCCCGGCCGGCCGCTTCGAGGCCACCGACGACCCGGCCGCGCTGCGCGGCTTCGACGTGGCGGTGATCTCGGTCCCGACGCCGCTCCGCGAGGGCGCGCCGGACCTCTCCCACGTGGAGTCGGCGGCCGCGATCCTGGCCGGCGCGCTCGAGCCGGGGGCGCTCGTGGTGCTGGAGTCCACCACCTACCCGGGGACCACCGAGGAGCTGCTGCGGCCGATCCTCGAGTCGTCCGGCCTGCGGGCGGGGGCCGACTTCGCGCTCGGCTACTCGCCGGAGCGGATCGACCCGGGCAACACGACCTGGACCTTCGAGTCCACGCCCAAGGTCGTCTCCGGGGTCGACGCCGACTCGCTGCGGGCGGTGGCCGACTTCTACGGCGCGCTCGTCCGCGAGGTGGTCCCGGTCAACTCGCCGGCCGAGGCCGAGCTGGTGAAGCTGCTCGAGAACACGTTCCGGCACGTGAACATCGCGCTCGTCAACGAGCTGGCGATGTTCGCCGGCGACCTCGGCGTCGACGTGTGGAAGGCGATCGACGCGGCGTCGACGAAGCCGTTCGGCTTCATGCGCTTCGCCCCCGGGCCGGGCGTCGGCGGCCATTGCCTGCCCGTCGATCCGTCGTACCTGTCGTGGCGGGTGCGCCGCCGGTCCGGGCACGCGTTCCGGTTCGTCGAGCTCGCCAACGACGTCAACGAGCACATGCCCGAGTACGTGGTCCAGCGGATCACCATGCTGCTCAACCAGCACGAGCGCGCGGTGCGGGGCACCCGGATCCTCCTGCTCGGCATGGCGTACAAGGCGGCGACATCGGACTGGCGCGAGTCGCCGTCGATCGCGGTCGCCGACCGTCTCGCGGCCCTCGGTGCGCACGTCGAGGCGTGCGACCCCCACATCCCGCCGTCGAGCCACGACCGCCTGCCGGTCCCGCTCGTCGAGTTTTCGCCCGAGACGCTCGCGGCCGCGGACCTCGTCGCCGTGCTCGTCGACCACCCGGAGTTCGACCCCGACGGCATCGCCCGCCACGCGCCCCTGGTCTTCGACGCCAAGGGACTGCTGCGCGGCCGCGACTTCGCCGGGGAGTGCCTGTGACCGACGGCTCGGACCGGGCCCGGCGCGACCCGCGGCAGGCGCTGAAGTGGGTCGCCGCGTCGGCGGACCGGCTGCGCCCGGGGCCGCCGGGGGTCGTGGTGCTCATCTACCACCGGGTCGGCGGGGACAGCGGGCTCGAGCTCGACCTCGCGCCCGACCGGTTCGCGGCGCAGATGGCCTGGCTGGCCGAGCACGGGCTGGTGGTCCCGCTCGACCGGGCCCTCGAGGAGCTCGCCGAGCCGGGCCGGACGGGTCCGCGCCGTGTGGTGCTGACCTTCGACGACGGCACGCGCGACTTCGTCGAGCACACCGTGCCGGTGCTCGTCGCCCACGGGCTCCCCGCCACGCTCTACCTCGCGACCGCCTTCGTCGACGAGCAGGTGCCGCTCCCGTACGGCGCGCCGCCGACGTCGTGGGGGGCCCTGCGCGAGGCGGTGGCCACCGGGCTCGTCACCGTGGGCTCGCACACGCACCACCACGCGCTGCTCGACCGGCTCGCGCCGGACGAGATCGCCCGGGAGCTCGACACCAGCGTCGACCTGATCGAGCGGGAGCTCGGGACCCACCCCGAGCACTTCGCGTACCCGAAGGCGCTCGCCCCCTCGGCGGACGCGGCCGCGGCGGTCCGGGCCCGGTTCCGGTCGGCCGCGCTCGCCGGCACCCACGCGAACCGCTTCGGTGCCACGGATCCCCTGCGGCTCGCGCGCTCGCCGATCCAGGAGTCCGACGGCATGCGCTGGTTCGAGGCGAAGGCGGGCGGCGGGATGGCGCTCGAGGATCTCCTGCGCCGCACGGTCAACCGCGTCCGGCAACGGGACGCCGTGTCGTGAGCGGCGCATGACCGCGCGTCCGCGCGTCGTCCACGTCGCGACGAGCGACATCAGCCTGGCCCTGCTGCTCGGGCACCAGCTGCGGGCGTTCGTCGAGGCGGGCTACGACGTGCACGGCGTCTCGGGTCCCGGCCCCTTCGCCGCCGGGCTCGCCGAGCTCGGCGTCGAGCACCACGTGCTGCCGTCGCTCACCCGGGCGGTCGACGCGCGCGCCGACCTCCGGGCGCCGTTCGACCTGGCGCGCCTCTTCCGTTCGATGCGACCGGATCTCGTCCACACGCACAACCCGAAGCCCGGCGTGTACGGCCGGATCGCCGCGCGTGCGGCACGCGTGCCGGCGGTGGTGAACACGGTCCACGGCCTCTACGCGACGCCCGACGACCGGACGGTCAAGCGGGCCGTCGTCTACGGCCTCGAGCGCCTCGCCTCGACGTGCAGCGACGCCGAGCTGGTCCAGAACCCCGAGGACGTGGCGACGCTGCGCCGCCTCGGGATCCCGGACCGGAAGCTGTATCTGCTCGGCAACGGCATCGACCTCACGCGCTTCGATCGCGCCCGCATCGCCGACGGGCGCGTGCAGGAGGTGCGCCGGTCCGTCGGCGCCGGACCGGACGACGTCGTCTGCGGACTCGTCGGCCGGCTGGTGTGGGAGAAGGGGTACCGCGAGGTCTTCACCGCGGTGGCCCGGCTGCGCGAGCGGTACCCGCAGCTGCGGGTCTTCGTCGCCGGCCCGCTCGACGAGGCCAAGGGCGACGCGGTGACGCCCGCCGACGTCGCGCGGGCCGAGCGGGACGGGATCGTCTTCCTCGGGATGCGCGACGACGTCGACGTGCTCTACGCGGCCATGGACCTCTACGTCCTCGCGTCGCACCGCGAGGGCTGGCCGCGTTCGGCCATGGAGGCGGCGGCGATGGGCGTGCCGGTCGTCGCCACCGACATCCGCGGGTGCCGGCAGGTGGTCGATCCCGGCGAGACGGGCCTGCTCGTGCCGGTACGCGATCCGGCCGCGCTCGCCGACGCAATGGGGGGACTCGTCGCGGACCCGGCGCGCCGGGCCGCGATGGGGGCGGCCGCGGCGGCCAAGGCCGCACGCGACTTCGACGAGCAGCAGCAGATCGCGACCACCCTCGCGGTGTACCGGTCGCTGATCGGGTCCCGGGCGCCGAAGTGACCGGGGGCCCGCCCGTCGTCCGGCCGGCCACCGAGGCCGAGGCGGGCCGCCTCGCCGCGCTGCACGCGTCGCGCATCTCCGAGGGCTTCCTCCCCACGCTGGGCCCGGGGTTCCTCCGCCGCCTGTACCGCCGGATCGTGCGCGCAGACACCGGGTTCGCGCTCGTCGCCGTGGAGGGCGACGACGTGATCGGCTTCGTCGCGGGCGCCGAGGACGTCGGCCGCCTCTACCGGGAGTTCATCGTGCGCGACGGCGTCGCGGCCGGGCTCGCCGCCGCGCCGCGTCTGGTGCGCTCGTGGCGCCGGGTGCTCGAGACCCTGCGCTACCCCGCGCAGGGCGACGATCTGCCCGCCGCCGAGATCCTCGCGGTGGCGGTCGCGTCGCCGGCGGCGCGCCGCGGCGTGGGCCGCGCCCTCGTCGCGGCCGGGCTCACCGAGTTCGAGCGGCGTCACGTCCCGGCCGCGAAGGTCGTCGCGGGCGCGGACAACACCGCCGCGGTCGCGTTGTACGAGGCGTGCGGGTTCACGCGACGCGCGCGCGTCGCGGTCCACGCGGGCACGGCGTCCGAGGTGCTGGTGTGGAGTTCGTCCTAGCCGCGGTCCTCGCGCTGGTCGCGACCCCGCTCGCGATGCTGATCGCGCGCCGCACCGGCGTCGTCGACCGCCCGGGTCCGCTGAAGACGCACACCCGCCCCGTCGCGTACCTCGGCGGCGTGGCCGTGTTCGTGGCGCTGCTCGCCGGCGTCGCGTCCACCGGTCGCTGGGAGCTGGCCGCGCCGCTCGGCCTCGCCCTCCTCCTCGGGACCGTCGACGACGTCCGCCCGCTCGCGCCGGCGACGCGCCTCGGCCTCGAGGTGGTGGTGGCCGGGGTCGCCGCCGCGACCGTGCCGGGACCGCTGTCGCAGCGGCTGCTCACCGCCGGGCTGCTGGTCGTGCTCGTCAACGCGGTGAACCTGCTCGACGGGCAGGACGGGCTCGCGGGCGCGGTCGGCGCGGTCGCCGCGCTCGGCTTCGCGTTCCTGGGGGGCGACGCCACGGCGTACGGGCTCGCGCTCGCGGGCGCGCTCGCCGGCTTCCTGGTCTTCAACCGCCCGCCCGCCCGCATCTACCTCGGCGACGGCGGCGCGTACCTGCTCGGTGCCGCGCTCGCCCTCGCGCCGTCCCTGACCCACGACGCGGGCGGATGGTCCGTGTGGTTCGCGACGCCGCTGCTCGTCGCCTTGCCGCTCGTCGACACGGGGGTCGCCTTCTGGCGGCGGCTCCGGGAGCACCGACCGCTCTTCGCCGGCGACCGGGGGCACGTCTACGACCAGCTCGTCGACCGCGGACGGTCGGTCGCGGCGTCCACCGGCTGGTGCACGCTCGCGCAGGTGGGCTTCACCGCGGCCGGCGTGCTCGTCGCCGGCCTCGTGGCGCCGGTGGCGCTGCTGGTGACGCTCGTGGTCGTGGTCGTCGTCGCCGGGGCGGTGCGCCGGCTCCGGTTCGTCTAGGCCGCGCGCCGGCGCCGCGTCCGGCGCGCCACCGCGTGGACCACGATCCCGGCCGCACCGAGGCCGCAGCCGGCCAGGACCGCGGCGGGCGCGGGCGCGTGCTGGAGCCCGGCCACGCGGGCGCCCCACGCCACGAGCAGCACCTGGATCCCGAGCAGCACCACCGGCGGCAGCTCGCGCGCCGCCGGCGCGCGGCGACCCGCCGCGAGCGCCCGCCCGACCGGCTCGGCGAGGAGCACGCCGAGACAGGCGGCGGCCCCGACGGCGGATCCCCAGCGGCCCGAGCCGTCGGTGACCGCGATCCAGAGGAACAGCCCGGTGACGGCGACCGATCCGCCGGGCCCGAGCCGCGCGATCCCGAACGGCCAGGCGAGCAGCGTCACGGGCAGGGCGGCGCCCAGCGCGATGCGGGCGAGCTCGGTGTCGGGGAGCGTCGCGTACATGCCTCCGAGCGCCAGGAGGAACGCGAGCGCGGGCACGCCGGTCGGCCCGTAGCGGCGGTCGACGTCGGCGGTCGTCGTCCCCGCCACCACCGTCCCGAGGACGAGCAGCGCCAGGGCCCAGGCCGGTGCGTCCGTCGTCCCCACGGCGAGCAGCGCGGCACCAGGGAACGCGCCGAGCGTGGCCACCACCACCGACCGTGGGCGCGGTTCGCGCCGGAGCACGGCGCCCGAGAGCCAGAGGAGCGCGAGCCCGGCCACGACGGCCGGCCCGAGGTCCGCACCGGCGCGACGGGGGCCGAGCCAGGCGGCCGCGCCGACGACGGCGGCGACGATCGCGATCCCGACCCCACCGGCCGGGCGCGGCTCCCCGGCCTCGGACGGCGGAATTCCGGCCCGCTGGCGCCGGTCCGCGACGGCGCGCCACCCCAGGGTCGCGCCCGTGGCGAGCACGCCGGCGGCGAGACCGGCGCCGAACTGGGCCGAACCGATCAGGGTCCCCGGGTCCACGCGGCTACCGTGTCGGAGCCGGCCGGACCGCGCAAGCCCGGTGCGTCCAGGTGTGCAGAGCCCGCGTTCCGGGCAAGACGATCGCAACTCACCAAAGTTGGTCTTGCGGCCACTGTCCGTGGGCGGCAGACTGGCGAGCCTCGGCGCTCACCTGGGGGAGATGCGAAGAGCGTGACTGATCCAACACGTGTTCCCGTGGGTTCGGGCGCCACTTCCTGGCGACAGATCTGGTGGGGTCGGATCGCGCGCGTCGTGAGCGCGCTGCTCGGGCACAACAACGAGACCCGGCGGATCGCCCGCATCACGGCGGACTGCCTGATCTGGACGGTGTCCATCTACCTCGGCGCGAGCCTGCGGGTCGACTTCGACATGCACCGCCTCGCCGACTTCAACGTCGCCATCCTCCTGCCCGTCGCGTGGGTCTGCACGGTCGGCTTCGGCTACGTGCTCGGCCTGTACCGCGGATGGTGGACCCTCGGTTCCTTCGAGGAGGTCCCTGCGCTCGGGCTGTGCGTCGGGCTCACGACCGTCGTGCTCGTGATCACCGACCTCCTCGTGGCGGACCGTCCGGCGCCGATCACGAGCATCGTCGCCGCCGGGCTCATCGCCTTCATCTCCATGGGCGGGCTGCGCCACCTGGTGCGCCGCGCCGTCGACCACCACCGCCGCGCCCGCGGCGACGGCCGCGTTCCGGCCATCGTCTTCGGCGCCGGTGAGGGTGGGCAGCGCACGGTCCGCTCGATGCTCTACGAGACGGGCAGCTCGTACCACCCGGTCGCGGTGCTCGACGACGACCCCCGGAAGCGCAACCTCTCGGTGCGCGGCGTGCGCGTCGTGGGGGACCGCTACTCCATCGGGGCGGTCGCCCGCCGGACCGGCGCCCAGGCCCTGGTCATCGCGGTCCCCACGGGCGACGGCGCGCTGATCCGCGAGCTCTCCGAGCTGGCCCGCCAGGCCGGCCTGCGGGTGCGGGTCGTGCCGTCGGTCGATGAGCTGCTCGACGGCAACGTCCGCATGCGCGACCTGCGCGCCCCCACGGAGGCGGACCTCCTGGGCCGCCACGCCATCGAGACCGACCTCGTCGCCGTGTCCGAGTACCTCCGGGGCCGCCGGGTCGTGGTCACGGGCGCGGGCGGCTCGATCGGCTCGGAGCTGTGCCGCCAGATCATGGCGTTCGAGCCGGAGCGGCTCGTGATGATCGACCGGGACGAGTCCAACCTCCACGCCGTGCAGCTGTCCATCGAGGGCAAGGCGCTGCTCGACAACTCCGACCTCCTGCTCGCCGACATCCGCGATCACCGGCGCATCTCCCAGGTGATGCGCGAGATTCGGCCCGACGTCGTGTTCCACGCGGCGGCGCTCAAGCACCTCCCGCTGCTCGAGTCGCACCCCGAGGAGGCGCTCAAGACCAACGTGTGGGGCACCATCTCGGTGCTGCGCGCCGCGGCCGACGCCGGTGTCTCCTGCTTCGTCAACATCTCGACGGACAAGGCCGCCAACCCGTGCAGCGTGCTCGGGTACTCCAAGCGCATCGCCGAGTCGCTCACCGCGCACTACAGCGAGACCGAGCCGGGCCGCTTCATCAGCGTGCGCTTCGGCAACGTGCTGGGAAGCCGCGGCTCGGTGCTGACGGCCTTCCGCGCCCAGCTCGACGCGGGCGAGCCGCTCACCGTCACCGACGCCGAGGTCACCCGCTACTTCATGACCGTCGAGGAGGCCGTGCAGCTCGTCGTCCAGGCGGGCGCGATCGGCCGGGACGGCGACGTGATGGTGCTCGACATGGGCGAGCCGGTGCGGATCGCCGACGTCGCCCGCCAGCTCGCGGCGAGCCGCACCCCCGAGGTGCCGATCGTGTTCACCGGCCTCCGCCCCGGCGAGAAGCTGCACGAGGAGCTGTTCGGCCGGGTCGAGACGCCCCAGCCGTCGGATCACGAGCTGATCCAGACGGTCGTCGTGCCGCCGCTCGCACCGGCGGTGGTCGAGAACATCGAGATCACCGGGAACGGCGAGGGCATGGTCCGTTGCCTGCAGTCGGTCGCGGTGTCGATCGACGAGCGCCTCGCCGACGTGATCGACCTGACCGTGGAGAGCTCGCTGGACCGCGCGGCCATCTGACCCGGTCCGCCCTACGCTCGAACACCCGGTTCCACAGACGAGGAGGCCCCGTGCGGGGGATCGTGCTCGCGGGAGGCTCCGGCACCCGCCTCGCGCCCATGACGACCGTCGTCAGCAAGCAGCTGCTGCCGGTCTACGACAAGCCGATGATCTACTACCCGCTGTCGACGCTGATCACGGCGGGGGTCTCCGAGATCCTCATCATCTCGACGCCGGACGACCTGCCCCGCTTCCGCCGCCTGCTCGGCGACGGCTCGCAGTGGGGCTGCCGCCTCGAGTACGCCGAGCAGCCGCAGCCCGAGGGCCTCGCCCAGGCGTTCGTCATCGGCGAGTCGTTCATCGACGGCGACCGGGTGGCGCTCGTCCTCGGCGACAACATCTTCTTCGGCACCAACCTCCGGGAGCGCCTCCACAGCGCGGGCGCCGCGGCGGGCGCCTGCGTCTTCGGCTACCACGTCGCGGACCCGCAGCGGTACGGCGTCATCGAGTTCGACGCCGACGGCCAGCCCGCCTCGATCGTCGAGAAGCCGCCCGAGCCGACCTCGAACTACGCGGTCCCGGGGCTCTACTTCTTCCCGGGCGACGTCGCCGCGGTGGCCCGCACGGTCCGCAAGAGCGACCGCGGGGAGTACGAGATCACGGCCGTGATCGGCCACTACCTGGAGCAGGGCACCCTCGCGGTCGAGATCCTGGACCGGGGGACGGCCTGGCTCGACACCGGGACCTTCGAGTCGCTGATGCAGGCCGCCCAGTTCGTCCAGGTGGTCGAGGAGCGCCAGGGGCTCAAGGTCGGCTGCCCGGAGGAAGCGGCCTGGCGGGAGGGCCGCATCGACGACGCCACGCTCGGCCGGCTGGCCGAGCCCCTGCGCAAGAGCGGCTATGGGGAGTACCTCCTGGGCCTGCTGCGCGAGACCCGCTGAGGCGGTCCCGGACCCGTTCCGCCCGGACTTTTCTCGCGGGGGACCGCGCGGCTAACCTCTGCGGCTGCCCCAAGTTCCGCGGCGTGCCTTTCGCGCGCCCCGACCCCCGGTGGTGCGCCGTAGCCAAGCCCAAGGACGACACGATCCTCGTCGAGGGAACCGTGGTCGAACCACTCCCCAACGCGATGTTCCGTGTCGAGCTCGAGAACGGACACAAGGTCCTCGCCCACATCTCCGGGAAGATGCGCATGCACTACATCCGCATCCTCCCCGGCGACAAGGTCCAGGTCGAGCTCACTCCATACGACTTGTCGCGTGGCCGCATCACGTATCGGTACAAGTAGGTCTCGGTGAAGGTCCGCCCGTCGGTCAAGAAGATCTGTGAGAAGTGCAAGGTGATCCGCCGCCACGGCTCGGTGCGGGTCATCTGCGAGAACCCGCGCCACAAGCAGCGCCAGGGTTGAGAGGGAATTTCTGAATGGCCCGTCTTTCCGGAGTCGACATCCCGCGCGAGAAGCGCCTGGTGATCTCGCTCACCTACATCTACGGCATCGGCCGCAGCACCGCGGAGCTGATCTGTCAGCAGACCGGGCTCTCGCCCGACACCCGCGTGCGCGACCTGACCGAGGACGAGGTGTCGCAGCTGCGCATCTTCGTCGACGCGAACCTCAAGGTCGAGGGTGACCTCCGCCGCGAGGTCGCGCAGCACATCAAGCGCAAGGTCGAGATCGGCACCTACAGCGGCGTGCGTCACCGTCGCGGCCTGCCCGTCCGCGGTCAGCGGACCCGCACCAACGCGCGTACTCGTAAGGGTCCGAAGAAGACCGTCGCCGGCAAGAAGAAGGCACGCAAGTAACCGATGGCCAAGCCAGCTGCTGGAGGGCGTCGCCCCCGTCGTCGTGAGCGCAAGAACATCACGCACGGCATCGCGCACATCAAGTCCTCGTTCAACAACACGATCATCACCATCTCGGACCAGTCGGGGAACACGATCTCGTGGGCCTCGGCCGGCAACGTCGGCTTCAAGGGCTCCCGCAAGAGCACGCCCTTCGCCGCCCAGCTCGCCGCCGAGACCGCGGCGCGACGGGCGATGGAGCACGGTGTCCGCCGGGTCGACGTCGTCGTGAAGGGCCCGGGCTCGGGCCGGGAGACGGCGATCCGCTCGATCCAGAACACCGGCATCGAGGTGCTCGGGATCAAGGACGTCACGCCGATCCCGCACAACGGCTGCCGCCCGCCGAAGCGACGGAGGGTCTGACCGATGGCGCGTTACACCGGTCCCGTCTGCCGGCTCTGCCGGCGCGAGCGCATGAAGCTGTTCCTCAAGGGCGCCAAGTGCGACACCATGAAGTGCCCGATCGAGCGCCGGCCCTACCCGCCGGGTCTGCACGGCCGGGGTCGCATCCGCGAGAGCGAGTACATGCTCCAGCTCCGCGAGAAGCAGAAGGCGCGTCGCATCTACGGCGTGCTCGAGAAGCAGTTCCGCAACCTCTACGCCGAGGCCGCCCGCCAGAAGGGCATCACCGGCGAGAACCTGCTGCGGATGCTCGAGCAGCGTCTCGACAACGTCGTGTTCCGCGCGGGCTTCGCGTCGAGCCGCAACCAGAGCCGCCAGTGGGTGCGCCACGGTCACGTGCTCGTCAACGGCAAGCGGGTGACGATCCCCTCGTACATGGTGCGCAAGGGCGACGTCGTCGAGCTGTCGACGAAGGCGCACAACATGATCGTCGTGCGGCACAACCTCGACACCCTCGACCGGCAGGTGCCCATGTGGCTCGAGTCGGGCGGCGAGGGGAAGGTCACCGTGCGTGACCTCCCGCTCCGGGAGCAGATCGACATCCCGGTGCGCGAACAGCTCATCGTCGAGCTCTACTCCAAGTAACCCACACCGTTCGTGGGCGCGCGACGGCGCGCCCGATCGTGAGGAAGCTCCATGCTCATCATCCAGCGTCCCGAGATCGAGGCCGAGGAGCCCGAGGGCAACACGCAGCGGTTCAGCATCTCGCCGCTCGAGCCCGGCTTCGGCCACACCCTCGGCAACAGCCTGCGGCGCACGCTGCTCTCGTCGATCCCCGGCGCGGCCGTCACCCAGGTGCGCTTCGACGACGCCCTGCACGAGTTCGACACGATCGCCGGGGTCAAGGAGGACGTCACCGACGTCATCCTCAACCTGAAGGACCTCGTGCTCACCTGCACCGCCGAGGAGCCGGTCACCCTGCGCCTCGACGTGCGCGGTCCCGGTGACGTCACCGCGTCGGCCATCCAGACCACGACCGACGTCGAGATCCTGAACGGCGACCTGCACCTGGCGTCGCTCACCGAGAAGGGCCGGCTGGCCATCGACATCACCGTCGAGCAGGGCCGCGGCTACGCCTCGGCCGAGAAGACCAAGAAGGCCGGGGCGCCGATCGGTGTCATCCCGGTGGACGCGATCTTCTCGCCGGTCCGTCGCGTCGCCTTCGACGTCACCCCGACCCGCGTCGAGCAGGCCACGAACTTCGACAAGCTGGCCCTCGAGATCGAGACCGACGGTTCCATCTCGCCGCGCGACGCGCTCGCGTCGGCGGGCGCCACGCTGCGCAACCTCGTCGGCCTGGTCGCGGACATGTCCGAGGAGCAGGCCGGGCTGGAGCTCGGCGAGGTGTCGCCGACCCTCGCCACCTCGCCCGACCTCGAGCTGCCGATCGAGGAGCTCGACCTCTCCGAGCGGCCGCGCAACTGCCTGAAGCGGGCCCGGGTCGACACCATCGGCCAGCTCGTGATGAAGACCGAGGACGACCTCCTCGCGATCACCAACTTCGGCCAGAAGTCGCTCGACGAGGTGATCGTCAAGCTCGACGAGCGCGGCCTCTCGCTGCGGATGAAGGACTGAACCGATGCCCCGCCCTCGCAAGGGTCCGCGCCTCGGCGGCGACCCGCACCACCAGCGCCAGCTCATGGCCAACCTCGCCATCGCGCTCTTCGAGCACGGCGGGATCACCACCACCACGGCGCGCGCCAAGGCCCTGCGGCCGTACGCGGAGAAGCTGATCACCAAGGCCAAGAAGGGCGGCGTGCACCGGCAGCGCCAGGTGGTCGCGACCATCCACGACCAGGGCGCCGCGTCCAAGCTCTTCACCGAGATCGGCCCGGGCTACCGCGACCGCAACGGCGGCTACACCCGGATCCTGAAGCTCGGCCCGCGCCCGGGCGACGCCGCCCCCATGGCGCGCATCGAGCTCGTCTAGCCGCCCGAGCCGTCGTCCTTGCTGACGGCGATGACCAGCAGGTCGCCCACCGCACCGATCGACGACGTGCTCACGGCCCAGCCGTTCCCCGTCGCCCGTAGCGTCGAGATCTGGCTGCCACCGACGCTCGCATGGGTGTCGTCCTCGATCGTGAACCCGGCGCCGGTCAGCGTGTCGCGGTAGTCACTGATCGCGCGATCGACCTTGGTGTCGCCGAGCTTGTAGCTGAGGGTGAACTTGTCGTTGCCGGCGATCGCCGTCGCCAGGTCGAGGTCCTCGGGCACCGGGACCTCGGACTTCGGGAAGCCGGCGGGGAGCTTCGTCCCGGCGCCGAACGACGCGGTTCCCTTGTCGCTCTTCACGTCGACCTGGTCACCGTTCTTGCTGACCGTGACGTCGCCGTCCTTGGTCGAGACGGTCTTCGAGCCGCTGCCACCGCACGCCGCGAGCAGGACCACCGTCGTGACCAGCAGGGTGAGTATCCGGGTCCTGCGCATCGCGCACCTCCCTGGCCGAGGACCGCTGGCGCGAGCTTGGCACCGGGGCCCGGTCGGGGTGGGGATGGCGCACCGTGACCCGCCCCGGCGCCCCTGGTGCTAGTGATGGCGCTGCATGACCCTCTTCGAAGCCGCCGAGGATCCCCAGGCGGTGACCGGCCCCGACATCTGTCGGATGGTCGTCGCGTACGACGGGACCGATTTCCGGGGATTCGCCGCGCAGCGCGACCAGCGCACGGTCGCCGGCGTGCTCGGGGCCGCACTCACCAGGGTCCTGCGCACCGAGGTGGACCTCGCGTGCGCCGGCCGCACCGACGCCGGCGTGCACGCCTGGGGCCAGGTGGTCTCCTTCGAGGCGCCCCCCGGCATCGACGTCGACCGCATCGCGGCGTCGCTCAACGGGATGCTGGGTCCCGAGGTGGTCGTCCGCGACGTGGAGCTGGTGCCCCACGGGTTCGACGCCCGGCACTCGGCGCGCTGGCGGGCGTACCGGTACACGATCGTGAACCGTCCGGTCGCCGACCCGTTCCTCGCCCGGACCGCGTGGCACGTGCCCGCTCCGCTCGAGCTCCGGGCCCTGCGCCTGGCCGCCGACCCGTTCGTCGGCGAGCACGACTTCGCCTCGTTCTGTCGCAAGGGCCCCGAGGGCTCCACCACGGTCCGGCGGGTCACCGAGTCGAGCTGGCACGACCTCGGTGACGGCGTCCTGCGCTACGACATCCGGGCCACCGCGTTCTGCTGGCAGATGGTGCGCTCGATCGTCGGCACGCTGGTCGACGTCGGCGTCGGCAAGCGTCGTCCCGGCGACATGCTCACGATCCTGCGCGCGGGCGACCGCAACGTAGCCGGCACGGTCGCCCCGCCCACGGGCCTGTGCCTGTGGGACGTCGGCTACGACGAGTCGTAGCGTCAGGCGTTGCTGACGGTGACGGCGAGGGTGGGCTCGGTCCCGGAGCCGGCGATCGCCCGGACCTTCCAGGTGCCGTCGGTGGCGTCGATCGACGCGCCGGCGCCGTCGGACACCCGGAACCCGGCGTCGGTGAGCCGGGTGCCGTACGTCGCGAGGGCCCGGCTCGCCGGGGCCGCCGGGACGTAGGTGAGGTGGAAGAACCGGCGGGCGGCCCGGGTCGCGGCGGCGGTGGTGCCGAGCGACGCGCCCTCCGGGAGCGGGACCGACGAGGGGAACTGCCCGGGGACCGACCCGGTCCCGTAGGTCACGGTGGAGCCGTCGCCCTGGATCGTGGCGGTCGCGCGGTCACCCCTGCCGTGCACCGTGACGCGCCCGTCGCGGGTCTCGGCGACCGAGCCCGACGAGCCGCAGCCCGCGAGCGCGAGGCCCGCGAGGACCGCGATCCCCGCCCCGACGGCGCGACGTCGACGCGTCATCCGACGCCGAGGTACAGGAAGCCGTACGCCTCGTCGCGGAAGCGCAGCCCGGACTCCCTGAGCGGCACGTCCCAGTCGCCGCGCACCGCCGGGTCGTTCTCCTCCATGCCGTGATCGGCGACGAGCACGAACGCGGTGTCGTCGAACATCCCGGCCCGTTCGACCGCCGCCATGATCTCGCCGATGCGGGCGTCGGAGTCCCGGATGCTCGCCGCGGCGATCTCGGAGTGGGGTCCGCCCTCGTGCATGGCCGAGTCGGTCAGGGTGAAGTTGCACCAGAGGAACCGCGGCGTCGGGTAGCTGACGTCGCGGTAGTGACCGTCGAGGATGCCGAGCGCCTGCTCGAGGCCCATGTGGTCGACCACCGAGGACCACGAGTAGTCCTTCGACGGGCGCACGAAGCGCTCGGTGGTGTGCGGCAGGCCGAACGGGTCCGCCGGGATCGGGGGGACCTCGCCGCGCCGGAAGAACTCGAAGGTCGAGTAGTCGGCGTCGATGTCGCACGGCTCGTTGCAGCTGGCCGTGAACGCCTCGGGCCACGTGCGCTTCACCGCACTGTGGATCGACTCGGTGCCCGGGACGACGGTGTCCATCGCGCGGTGCCAGGTGGCGCTCGAGTTGGTGATGATCTGCTCGCCGCGCGCGCGGTCGTACCAGGCGTTGTTGAGGATGCCGTGGTGGCCGGGATGCCGACCGGTGAGGATCGTGGTGTGGTTCGCGAGCGTGATGGTGGGCAGGCTCGCCATCGCACCGTGCTCGTAGGCGGTCCCCATCCCGATGAGACGGGCCACGTTGGGCGCCTCGCCGCGCGCCGCGAGGTCGTAGAGCACGTTCGGGTTGGTGCCGTCGAACAGGAACCCGACCACGTGGCGCGGCCGGCCGGCGCCGGCGTCGATCACGTCCTCGAGGACCCGGCCGTCCTGACCGTGCAGGTACACGCCCGGCGCCAGCTCCGCCGCGCCCATCAGGTGCAGGAGCGTCGGGGCGACGTCGACGAGTCGGCCGCTGCGCGCCACGAGCCCGTCGCCGCGCACCCCCTTGCCCGCGATCACGAACGGGGCGCGGGCCTGGACCACGCCGAGGGAGCCGTGCTCGCCACGGTGTCCGCCCTGGTCCTCCCAGTTGTGGGCGGCCGAGTGGATCACGCAGAGGTCCGGCGCGGCCGGGTGGTCGAAGAGCTGCGCGACGGTGTCGTACGCGTGCGGGTAGGCGTTCTCGGTGCGCCGCGGGTAGGCGTGGGCGCGTTCCGCGGCGAGCGGGGCGAAGCGGTCCGTCGACTGGTCGGCGAGGGGATCGACGCCCTCCGAGCCGATCCGCTCGTAGGCGGCGTCGTCGGTGCCGGATCCGGTCCGGCGGAACGTCACCGAGCCCTCGTGGGTCCGGGCCTCGTAGCGGTCGCCGTGGCTGAGCAGGACCATGTCGACGATCGGCTCGAGCTCCGCGTCGAGGAGGATGTCGAGCGCCGCCCGGGCGTCGTCGCCGTGCTCCGGGGCGAGTCGGTGGGGTGTGGTCGGGGTCACCGCGGCAGCGTAGGTCAGGCGCGGACCGCCCGAACGCGCAGGTTTCACGGGCCCGATCGCGGTCCGTGCCGGCTTGGGCGACCCCGGCGGGCCCGACTAGAGTCTCCGGCTCGCGCTGCGACTCCTCGGTCGTCGCGCGCGCCCGGCGGGGTGTCCCGCCCGGGCCGGATCATCACAGAGAGTGGACCCGTGCGGACGTTCCATCCCAAAGACGCAGACATCGAGCACGCCTGGCACGTGATCGACGCCGAAGGTGTCGTTCTCGGCCGTCTGGCGACCGAGGTCGCGCATCTCCTTCGTGGCAAGCACAAGGCGATCTTCGCTCCCAACGTCGACACCGGCGATCACGTCGTCGTGATCAACGCCTCGAAGCTCGACGTGTCGCTGCGGAAGTCGGAAGGCAAGCTGTACTACCGGCACTCCGGCTACCCCGGCGGCATCAAGTCCGAGAACCTCGGCCACCTGCTCGAGCGCAACCCGGAGCGCGTCGTGCGCCTCGCGGTGCGCGGCATGCTGCCGAAGAACCGGCTCAGCCGTGCCCAGCTGAAGAAGCTGCGCGTGTACGGCGGACCCACCCACCCGCACGCGGCGCAGCAGCCCCAACCGCGTGAGATCAAGAGCTCGAGGAACGCATCGTGAGCAAGCCCCTCATCCAGACCACCGGCCGGCGCAAGGAGGCCGTGGCGCGCGTGCGGCTGCGCCCGGGCACCGGCAAGGTGATCGTGAACGGCCGCGAGATCGAGGGCTACTTCCACATCGCGACCCACCGCACGGCGGCCACCGAGGCGCTGCGGATCACGCAGACGGCCGACGTGTACGACGTCGACGCCACGATCCGCGGCGGCGGCATCGCCGGCCAGTCCGGTGCGCTCTCGCTCGGCATCGCCCGTGCGCTCGTCGCCCTGGACCCCGAGGCGCGCCCGTCCCTCAAGAAGGCCGGTCTCCTCACCCGTGACGCACGGGAGAAGGAGCGGCGCAAGTACGGCCTCAAGAAGGCGCGCAAGGCGCCGCAGTACTCCAAGCGGTAGACGCGACGGGTCGCGCGCGCATGGCGCCGCGCTTCGGCACCGACGGCATCCGCGGCGAGGCCGGGACCGAGCTCTCCGACGCACTCGTGCGCGCCATCGGCGCGGCCGCGGTCGACGCCCTCGGCTCCGATCGTCCCTTCCTCGTCGCGCGCGACACCCGCGAGTCCGGGCCCGCGCTCGAGGCTGCGTTCGCCGCCGGGATCGTGGCGGCCGGAGGCAGCGTGCGCAGCCTCGGCGTGCTGCCCACCCCCGGTCTCGCCGGCGCCTGCGCCGCCGGCGACCTCCCGGGGGCGATGATCTCGGCGAGTCACAACCCCTGGTCCGACAACGGCGTGAAGCTGTTCGAGGCCGGCGGTCGCAAGCTCCGGGACGCCACCCAGCAGGCGGTCGAGGCCGCGCTCGCCGCCCGGCTCGACGGGTTCGGCGACGACCCGGTCACCCCGGCCCCGGTCCCGGTCGTGCCGGACCCGGTCGGCGCCTACGTGGAGCGCCTCGTCGCCGCGGTCGGCGGCGCGACCCCGCTCGCGGGGATGACGGTGGTGGTCGACTGCGCCAACGGCGCCGCGTCCGAGGCCGCGCCGCGCGCCCTCGAGGCCCTGGGGGCGACGGTCACCGTCCTGCACGCCGAGCCCGACGGGCGCAACATCAACGAGGACTGCGGTTCGACCCATCCCGAGGGTCTCCAGCGCGAGGTCGTCGCGCGCCGGGCGGTCGCCGGCCTGGCCTTCGACGGCGACGCCGACCGGGTGCTCGCGGTCGACGCGACCGGATCGCTCGTCGACGGCGACCACGTCCTGGCGATCCTCGCGCTCGACCTCTCCGCCCGGGGGCGGCTGCGGCACCGCGCCATCGCGACGACGGTGATGGCCAACCTCGGATTGAACCGGGCCCTGGCCGCGCAGGGCATCGACGTCGTGGTGACCCCCGTCGGCGACCGGCACGTCCTCAGCGCGATGGAGGAGCACGACCTCGTGCTCGGCGGTGAGCAGAGCGGGCACGTCATCGCCTCGGAGCACGCGGTGACCGGTGACGGTCCGCTCACCGGGATCCTGCTGCTCGACGCCGTCGCGCGGTCGGGCCGCCCGCTCGAGGAGCTGGCCGCCGTCGTCACCAAGTACCCGCAGGTGCTCGAGAACGTCCGCGTCGCCGACCGCGCGGGCCTCGAGGACGCCGCGACGTTCTGGGACGCGGTCCGGCGCGCCGAGGACGAGCTGGACGGGGCCGGCCGCGTCCTCGTGCGCCCGTCGGGCACCGAACCGGTCGTGCGGGTGATGGTCGAGGCCGCCGACGTCGCGGTCGCCGAGCGCATCTCCCGGGACCTCGCCGCCGCGCTGACCGCAGCCCTCGGCCGACCCGGCTGATCCGTCGGAACCCCCTGAAAGCGGGTCGAACCGTGATCCGACCGGCGGGTGCGGACCGGTAGGATCGAGCGCCTCATGTGCGGCATCGTCGCGGTCCTGCGCCGCCCCACGGATCGGACCCCGCCGGAGCTCGCCGCCCTGCGCGATCTCGTCGCCGCCGCGGCGGACGACCTCGCGCGTGCGGTGCACGGCGCTCACGGCTCCGCGGCTCCGGCCGACCTGCTCGCGGGCGCAGCCGCCCATCTCGGCACCGTCGACGCCGCGCTGCGCGGCGCGCCCGGGGTGCAGGCGCTGGTCGCCGACCCGGCCGGCGCCGAGCGGCTCGCAGCCGACGTCGCGACGCTCACCGAGGAGCTCGCCGCCTTCGAGCGGGGCCTCGACGACGACGCCGCCGGCCTTCCCCGCGCCGACGAGGCGCTGAACCAGGCGATCGCGCTGGTGAAGGACCGCCTCTGGGCGATCGGTCGGGACCGCCTGCCCACCGCGTCCGCGGTCGCGGCCCTCGCGGGCGACCTCCGCACGCCCGAGGCGCTCGCCGGCTTCCTCTCGGTCCAGACCGCGCTCGCCGCCATCGACCGGCTCGAGGTGCGCGGTCGCGACTCGGCCGGGCTCGAGCTCGTCGTGCGGGGTCACGGACTCGCCGACCCGGAGGCCTCGGCCGCCGGGCGCGACGACCCGCTCCGCCGCTCCGGCTCGGTGCGCGCCGTCGACGGCGCGCTGTGCTTCGTCTACAAGGCCGCGGCCGAGATCGGTGAGCTCGGTGACAACGTCGCGATGCTGCGGTCGGGGATCACCGCCGACGCGCTGCTGCACCGCGCGCTCGCGAGCCGCGATGCGACCGTCGTCGTGCTCGGGCACACCCGCTGGGCGAGCGTCGGCATCATCTCCGAGGCCAACGCGCACCCCCTCGACGAGACGGAGCTCGCCGTCACCTCCGGGCGGTCGCCCTACGCCGCGGCCGCGCTCAACGGCGACGTCGACAACTACTCCGAGCTGGTGGGGCTCCACGAGCTCCGGATCGCACCCGAGATCACCACCGACGCCAAGGTCATCCCGGCCCTGCTCGCGCGCGGCATCGCCGCGGGCTCGGACCCGGCCGACGCCTTCCGCGACGCGGTGGCGAGCTTCGAGGGGTCCGTCGCCGTCGGTGCGCACACGACCGCCGCGCCGGACCGCGCCTTCTTCGCCCTCCGCGGGAGCGGCCAGGGGCTCTTCATCGGTCTCGCCGACGACGCGTTCGTCGTCGCCAGCGAGCCGTACGGCGTGGTCGAGGAGACGCACACGTACCTGCGGCTCGACGGTGAGACGGCCAACAACCCGGAGAACCCGGCCGGGAGCCGCGGGCAGATCGTGGTGCTCGACGCGGCGCGCGCCGGGACCCTCGACGGGATCACCCGGTTCGCGTACGACGGCACGCCGCTGCCCGTCGCGGCCGACGATCTCGTCCGGGCCGAGGTGACCACGCGCGACATCGACCGCGGCGAGTTCCCGCACTACCTCCTGAAGGAGATCACCGAGTCGCCCGACTCCTTCCGCACCACGTTGCGCGGCAAGCTCGTCGAGCACGACGGTCGCCTGCGGGTCGATCTCCCGCCGGCGACGCTCCCCGCGGACCTCCGGGCGCGCCTCGCCGACGGCGCGATCACGCGGGTCGTGGTTATCGGGCAGGGCACGGCCGCCGTGGCGGGCCAGAGCCTCGCCGCCGCGCTCGTCGACGCGCTCGGCCCGGAGCACCCGCTGCGGGTGCAGGCGCTGCTCGCCACCGAGCTGTCGGGCTTCGGGCTCGTGACCGACATGACCGACACGCTCGTCGTCGCGATCAGCCAGAGCGGCACCACCACCGACACCAACACCACCGTCGACCTCGCCCGGGCGCGCGGGGCCGCGGTCATCGCGATCGTGAACCGTCGCAACAGCGATCTCGTCGACCGCGCCGACGGCGTGCTCTACACCTCGGACGGGCGCGACGTGGAGATGAGCGTGGCGTCCACCAAGGCGTTCTACGCCCAGGTGGCGGCCGGGTTCCTCCTCGCGACCGCCGTCGCCGAGGCGGTCGGCGCGGGCCCCGGCGACCCGGCGCTGCTCCGGGGACTCCACGACCTCCCGGGCGTGATGCGCGCGGTGCTCGACCTGCGGGAGCGGATCGGCGTCGCCGCCCAGGCCCACGCGCCGTACCGGCGCTACTGGGCCGTGGTGGGCAACGGTCCCAACCGCATCGCGGCGCACGAGGTGCGGATCAAGCTCTCGGAGCTCTGTTACAAGTCGATCGCCTGCGACGGCACCGAGGACAAGAAGCACATCGACCTCTCGTCGGAGCCGATGATCCTGGTGTGCGCCGCCGGCCTCACCGGCTCGAACGCCGACGACGTCGCCAAGGAGCTCGCGATCTACCGCGCGCACAAGGCCGCGACCATCGCGGTCATCTCCGCCGACGACGACCGCTACGTCGCCGCGCACGAGGTGATCCGCGTCCCCCGGGTGCACCGCGCGCTCGGGTTCGTGCTCAGCGCGATGGTCGGCCACCTCTTCGGCTACGAGGCTGCGCTCGCGATCGACGGGTCGGCCCGCCCGCTGCGCACGGCACGCGCCGCGATCGAGGCGACGCCCGTGGGCGCCGACCTCGAGCCGCTGGCCGGTCTGCTGCTCGAGCCGGCGGCGCAGTTCTTCGACGGGCTGCGCACCGGGGTGTACGACGGCTCGCTCGAGGCCGCAACGGCGGTGCGGCTCGCCTCGGTGCTGCGCTACGCGGCCGGCATGATCCCGCTCGACCTCTACGGCGCGGAGCACGGGACGCTCGGCACGCCTGCCACCGTGGTCGGCGACCTCACCGTCGCGCTGACCGACGCCATCGAGCAGCTGACCCGCCCGGTCGACGCCATCAAGCACCAGGCCAAGACCGTGACGGTCGGCATCTCGCGCGCCGACGAGACGCTGCTGAACGTGCCGCTGGTGCGGGCCGTGCTCGACGCTGGCACGCGCCGGGACGGGCTCACCTACAAGATCCTGCGTACGCTCGTCGACCTCGACCCCACGGTCGTCTCGGTCGCGGGGTGGACGCGCTACACCGTCGACGGCGATCCGGACGGCGACGGCGCGACCATCCAGCTCGTGGACCGCGGCGGGATCGCGACCACCATGTCGTCGCGCGCCGAGACCGACCATCGCCTGCGCGGCACGAAACAGACCGTCGCGGCCGAGCGGCAGGTGTTCGTCACGCGCGGCCGGGTCGACGACCGCATCGTCGCCATCGTCCCCGAGGTGAAGGGCACCCAGACGGTCGGTCTCACCCTGTTGCACCTCGAGCTCCCCGAGCGGCTCCCGGCCGACGTCGCGCGCGGGGTGCTCTCGGGGTACCGGCACCGCTACACCGCGCTGCGCGGTGCGGTGACCGAGACCGAGCCCGACTTCTCCGACGCGCGGCTCGCCGAGATCCCCGTGGTCGACCTGCTCACGCTGCCGATCGCCTCGCTCGCCGACCGCTGGCGCTCGTGAACCCGCCGGCGGGTGGCTCCGTGCTGGGGATCGGCTCGGACCTCGTCGAGATCCCCCGGTTCCGCCTCGCCCTCGAGCGCCGCCCGCGCATCGCCGAGCGGCTGTTCTCCGACGCCGAGCGTGAGTACGCGGCGCGCTTCCGGGAGCCGGTGCCGCACCTCGCGGCGCGCTTCGGCGCCAAGGAGGCGGTGATGAAGGCGCTCGGGGTCGGTCTGTGGCGATTCGCGATGCGCGACGTCGAGGTCGAGCGCCTCCCGTCGGGCCAGCCGCGGCTGCGCCTCCACGGCAAGGCCGCGGCGCTCGCCGCGTCGAAGGGCGTCACCGCCTGGGAGCTGACGCTCACCCACTCCGACTCGATGGCGATGGCGGTGGCGGTCGCGATGACCGCGTCGTGATCCCAGTCGTCACGCCCGAGGAGATGGGCGCGGCCGACGCGCGCACGATCGCGTCCGGGACCCCCGAGCTCACCCTGATGACGCGCGCGGGACGCGCCGTCGCCTGGCGCGTCCGCTCGGTGCTCGGCGGGACGTACGGGCGCCGCGTCGTCGTCCTGTGCGGCTCGGGCAACAACGGGGGCGACGGCCGCATCACCGCGGCCGCGCTCCGGGCGTGGGGCGCGCGCGCCGACGTCGTCGACGTGGGACGCGCCGGCGTCGAGGCACCGGACCACGTGCGCGACCTCCTCGGACGCGCCGACGCCGTGGTCGACGGCATCGTCGGCACCGGGTTCCGGGGCGCGCTCGACGGCGCCATCGGCGAGTTGGTCACCGCGGTGAACGACGCCGCACTCGTGCGCGTCGCGGTCGACATCCCGTCCGGCGTCGACGGCGCGACGGGAGCGGTGCGCGGTGCGGCCGTGCGCGCGCACCACACGGTCACGTTCGCGGCGCCGAAACCGGGCCTGTGGTTCCACCCCGGCCGCGCCCTCGCGGGCGTCGTGACCGTCGCGGACATCGGGATCGATCTCGGTCCCGCCGCCGGGCGCACGACGATCCTCACCGACGCCGACGTTCGCCGCCTGCTGCCCGTCGCCGATCCCGGCACGCACAAGTGGCGGTCGGGAGTCCTGGTCGTGGGCGGCAGCGGCGGCATGACGGGTGCGCCGATGCTCGCCGCGCACGCGGCGTCCCACCTCGGGGCCGGGATCGTGATCGCGGCGCTGCCCGGTGACGCGGCTGCGCGCGCCTCGGGGTCCGAGGTGATCACCCGGCGCCTGGACCCGACCGACGCCGGGACCATCGACCCGGACGCGCTGACCACGCTCCACGACGACCTCGACCGCTTCGGCGCGGTCGTGGTGGGACCGGGGCTCGGTCGGCACCGGTCGAGCCGTGCGGTGGTGACGGACCTGCTCGGTGCGGTGCAGGCGCCGGTGGTGCTCGACGCCGACGGCCTCGTCGCGCTCGGCACCGACCTGGCCGCGGTCCGCGCCCGGTCCGCGCCCACGGTGCTCACGCCCCACGACGGCGAGTTCGCGTCGCTCACCGGCGACCGGCCCGCCGCCGACCGGATCGCCGCGGCGCGCGATCTCGCCGCGGCGGCGGGCGCGGTCGTGCTGCTGAAGGGCCCGACCACGGTGGTGGCGGCGCCCGACGGCCGGGCCCGGCTGAACCCGACCGGGACGCCCGCGCTCGCGACTGCGGGGAGCGGCGATGTCCTGAGTGGGATGATCGGTGCGTTCTGCGCACAAGGGATGGAACCGGCCGACGCCGCGGCGGTCGCCGCGTTCGTGCATGGCCGGGCAGCCGAGCGGGCCGGGCATACTGGGCTCGTCGCAACCGACCTGCCGGCCCTCACCGGCGCCGTGCGGGAGTCGCTCCGGCACGGCGACCGCGCCTGAGACCAGCCGAAATCCGCCCCCGGAGGCCCTGCATGCCCTCGTCGAGCCCCATCTCGTCCGTGATGACGACCGACGTCGTCACCCTGCGCTCGGACCAGTCGCTCAGCGACGCGGCCGACGTGCTGGCCGAGCGGGGCATCGGCGCGGCGCCCGTGGTCGACGCCGACGGGACGTGCGTCGGGCTCCTCCGCGACGAGGACCTGCTCGCCACCGAGGCCCGGCTGCACGTGCCGACCACCATCGCGATCATGGGGTACGACTTCACGCTGCCCGGGGCGATCCGCCGCTACGACGACGAGTTGAAGAAGGCCCTGGCGTCGCAGGTCGGCGAGGTGATGGAGGACGAGTTCCCGCACCTCGCGCCCGACGCGACGATGGAGGACGCGGCCACGCTCATGCACGAGGCGGACGTCTCGCACGTCGTCGTGCTCGACGCCGCCGGCAAGGTCGCGGGGATCATCGCCCGTGGCGACCTGATCCGGTACCTCGCGCGCACGACATGACCGCGTACCGCCCGACCCGGGTCGACATCGACCTCGGCGCGTTGCGGCACAACGTGCGCCGGTTGCGCGAGCTCGTCGAGCCCGCGGCGGTGATGGCGGTGGTGAAGGCGGACGCATACGGACACGGTGCGGTCCCCGTCGCGCTCGCCGCGCGCGCCGAGGGGGTCGCCGCCTTCGGGGTCGCGCTCGTCGAGGAGGGCGTCGAGCTGCGCGACGCCGGGATCGACACGACGGTGCTCGTGCTGTCCGAGCCCGTGCCCGAGGCCGCCGCCGAGGTCGTCGCCCGCCGGCTGACGCCGGTCGTCTACACGGGGTCGGGCATCGACGCGCTGGCGAAGGCCGTCGCCGACCAGGGCGGTGCGCCGATCGACGTCCACCTCAAGGTCGACACCGGGATGCACCGCGTCGGCGTGCAGCCCGTCGACGTCGACGCGCTCGTCACGCGGGTGCTCGGGCACCCCGAGCTCCGGCTCAGCGGCCTGTGCACGCACTTCGCCGTCGCCGACGAGCCCGACCGGGCCGACACCGCCGAGCAGCTGGCCCGCTTCGTCGCCGTGCGCGACGGCCTGGCGGCGCGAGGGGTGGCGCCGGGGTGCGTCCACGCCGCGAACTCGGCCGGCGCGATCGCGTTCTCCGATGCGCGCTTCGACCTCGTGCGGATCGGGATCGCGCTGTACGGCGTCCTGCCGGCGCCGGGCATCGGCGCGGACCTCGGGCTCGCGCCGGTGCTGTCGCTGCGTTCGCAGGTGTCGCACGTGAAGGCGCTCCGTGCCGGCGACCGGGTCTCCTACGGCCTCCGGTACGAGCTGCCCCACGACGCCCGGATCGCCACGGTCCCCATCGGCTACGCCGACGGCGTGCCGCGCAACCTCGGCGCCACGGGCGCGGAGGTCGTCGTACGCGGGCGCCGCTGCCCGATCGCAGGCACTGTGACGATGGACCAGCTGATGGTGGACGTCGGCGACCTGCCGGTGGAGGTGGGCGACCCGGTCACGCTGCTCGGGGCCGACGGCGACGCCCGCGTCACCGCCGAGGAGTGGGCGGAGCGGCTCGGGACGATCGGCTACGAGATCGTGTGCGGCATCGGCCCGCGCGTGCCCCGCCACTACCACGACCCCGGCGGCGCGACCGCGTGAGCGTCGGGCGCCGGGTCGGCATCGCCGCGGCCGCCGTCGGCGCGGTCTCGGGTCTCGTCGTCGCCGGGGAGCGCTTCGCGGCCCGGCGCCTGCGCACGACGGGGGACCGCGACGGTGACGACTCCCTCGTCGTCGAGTTCGAGCGCAGCTGGCGGCTCCCCGCGCACGACGGCGGCGAGATCTACGTCGTCGAGGCGGGGTCGGGACCCCCGATCCTGCTCTCCCACGGCGTCACGCTGTCGATGCGGGTCTGGGCGAGGCAGCTGCGCAGCCTCGCGGCCGAGGGCTTCCGCGTCATCGCGTACGACCACCGCGGCCACGGCGACTCGCACCTCGGCCCGGCGGGTCACGGCCTCGACCAGATCGCCGCCGACCTCCGGTCGATCATCGAGGCGATGGACCTCCACGACGTCGTGGTCGTCGGGCACTCGATGGGCGGCATCGCGACCCAGCTCCTCTGTCTCGACCACCCGGAGGTCGCGCGCGAGCGCGTCGCGGGCATCGTGCTGCTCTCGACCCTCGCCCGGAGCCCGTTCGCCGCGAATCCCCGGCTCGGCCAGGTGGCGACCTGGATGGCGGACCGCCTGCCGGACGGCGCGGGCGCGCTGCGGGCGCGGGACCTCGGGCTGGTGATCGCGCGTCTCGGCTTCGGCCGCTCGCCGGCCCCCGGCCAGGTCGAGGCCACCCGCCAGATGATCCTCGCGACCGACGCGCGCACGCGCCGGGAGGCCACGAGCGCGCTCGCGGGCCTCGACGTCACCGCGCGGCTCGGGTCGATCGACCGGCCCACGCTCGTCGTGGTGGGGACCGCCGACCTGATCACCCCGCTCGCCGAGTCGCGTCGCATCGCCCGTCGCATCCCGGGGGCCCGCCTCGAGGTGCTCGACGGCGGGGGCCACATGCTGATGTTCGAGCAGGCGGAGAAGCTGGACCGGCTCGTCGCCGACTTCGCCCGGGCCGTGCAGCACGGCGCCGCGACCGCGGAGGCCGGGACCGGGACCTGATCTCGGTACCCTGCGGTGTGGCCTCCGCCGACGTCGCCCGCTTCGCCGATCTGGCGGCCCTGCGCGAGGACGCCCTCGGCTGCACGCGGTGCCCGCTCGCCGCGACCCGCACCCAGGTGGTGTTCGGGGTCGGGCGGGCCGACGCCGACCTGATGTTCGTGGGCGAGGGGCCGGGGGCCGACGAGGACCGGACCGGCGAGCCCTTCGTCGGTCGCGCGGGGAAGCTGCTCACCACGCTGATCGAGGGCATCGGCCTGACGCGGGCCGACGTGTACATCGCCAACGTCGTGAAGTGCCGGCCGCCCGGGAACCGGGACCCGCAGCCCGACGAGATCGCGACCTGCCGCCCGTACCTGGACCGTCAGCTCGAGCTGATCCGGCCGAAGGTGGTCGTCACGCTGGGGAACTTCGCCACCAAGCTCCTGCTCGACACCAAGGTCGGCATCACGAAGCTGCGCGGCCGGGAGTTCCCGTTCGGCGAGGACGCGGTCCTGATCCCCGCGCTGCACCCGTCCGCGGTCCTCCGCAACGGGGGCGCCGCGCTCGCGCAGGCGCGCGCCGACTTCGTGGTGGTCCGGCGGGCGCTCGCCGAGGCGTGATGCGGGTCCGGACCACCAGCGCGGCCGACACGCACGCGGTCGGTGTCGGCCTCGCCGCGGTGCTCGACGTCGGTGACGTCGTCGTCCTCTCGGGTGACCTCGGGACCGGGAAGACCGTGCTCGCCCAGGGCATCGCCGCGGGCCTTGAGGTGACCGAGCGGGTCGTCAGCCCCACGTTCGCGATCGCGCGCCGCTACGACGGCCGGGTGCCACTGCACCATCTCGACGTCTACCGGCTCGACCGCGTGCAGGAGGCGATCGACCTCGGCCTCGAAGAGCTGCTCGACGACGGCGTGGTGGTCGTGGAGTGGGGCGAGGGCGTGCACGAGCTGCTGCCGGCCGGGCGTCTGGAGGTCCGGCTCGCGCTCGACGCCGCCGACGAGGACGCGCGGTCGGTGACCGTGACCGGCCACGGCGCGGGCTGGGACGCGCGCATGGCGGATCTGGAGGCGCACGTCGCGTCGGCCCGCCGCGGGGTGGGGCCGTGCTGACGCTGGCGCTCGACACCGCCACGGCCCGGGTGGCGGTCGCGGTCGGGCGCGACGGGCGCGTGCTCGCCGAGTTGACCGTCGACGGGGCGCGCCGGCACGCCGAGGAGCTCGCGCCCGCGATCGCGGAGGTCGTGCGGGAGTCGGGGATCGGTCTCGACCGGATCCGCTTCGTCTCGGTCGGGATCGGCCCGGGGCTGTTCACCGGTCTGCGGGTCGGGGTCACGACGGCCCGCACGCTCGGTCAAGTCCTCGGCGTGCCGGTCGTGGGGATCCCGAGCCTCGACCTGGTCGCGCACCCCTGGCGCCGCACCGACCGCCGCATCGTCGCCCTGATCGACGCCCGTCGCGGCGAGGTCTTCGCGGCGCGCTGGACCCTCGTCGGCGACGGCCTCGAGCGGCACGGCGACTACACGGTCGAGCCGCCCGAGCGGATCGCGGCGGAGCTGCGCGCCGCCGGGTCGCCGGTGCGACTCGTGGGGGACGGCGCGCTCGCGTACGCCGAGGTGTTCGACGCGGTGCCGGGTCTGCAGCGGCTCGGTCCCGAGGCGGCGTACCCGGACGTCGCCGCGCTGGTCGAGATCGCCACCGCGCGGTTCGAGCGCGGGGAGCACGAGCCCCCCGAGCGGGTGCAGCCGATGTACCTGCGGCGCAGCGACGCCGAGATCAACTGGAGTCGGGCGTGAGCGGTCCGGCGGCGCGCGCGGAGGAGCTGGTCGTGCGGATCACGCCGTTCCGGCGCAGGCACCTGCGCGCGGTCATGGCGATCGAGGAGCAGGTGTACTCGCACCCGTGGACGCCGTCGCTGTTCCTCTCGGAGCTCGCGCTGCCCTCGTCGCGGTGCTATCTCGTCGCGCACGTGGACCGCGTGGTCGTCGGCTACGCCGGGCTGATGTTCGCCCCGGACGAGGCGCACGTCACGACGATCGCGGTCGACCCCGAGTGGCAGCGGCGGCACGTGGCCACGAAGCTCCTCGTCGCGCTCACCCGGGCGGCGGTCGAGCGCGGCTACCAGGCGATGACCCTCGAGGTGCGGGCCGGCGCGAAGGGCGCCCAGGCGCTGTACCGCCGGTTCGGCTTCACACCCGAGGGCGCCCGCAGGGACTACTACCAGCGGCCGACGGAGGACGCGATCGTGATGTGGGTGCGGGACGTCGACACGCCCGACCATGCCGACCTGCTCGACCGGTTGGAGGCCCGCACGTGATCGTCCTCGGCATCGAGACGTCGTGCGACGAGACCGCCGCCGCCGTCGTGGTCGACGGCCTCGACGTCCGGAGCAACGTCGTGTCCAGTCAGGTGGACCTGCACGCGCGCTTCGGTGGCGTGGTGCCCGAGATCGCGAGCCGGGCGCACCTCGAGCTCGTCAACGGGGTCATCGCCGAGGCGCTCGCGGGTGCGGGCATCGGGTTCGCGGACCTCGACGCGGTCGCGGCCACGAGCGGACCGGGCCTCGCCGGCGCGCTGCTCGTCGGCGTCAGCGCCGGGAAGGCGGTCGCGCTCGCCCGGGGCATCCCCTACGTCGGGGTGCACCACCTCGAGGCGCACCTGCAGGCCGCGTGGCTGCAGGACCGCGCCGTGGAGCTCCCCCTCGTCGTCCTGCTCGTCTCGGGCGGCCACACGATGCTCGTCGCGGTGCGGGGTGACGCCGACTACGAGGTGCTCGGCGAGACCGTCGACGACGCCGCCGGCGAGGCCTACGACAAGGTCGCCCGTCTCCTCGACCTCGGGTACCCCGGCGGTCCGGCGATCGACCGGCTCGCGGCCACCGGCGATCCGCGGGCGGTCCGCTTCCCCCGGCCGATGCTCGGCGACGGACTCGACTTCTCCTTCTCGGGCCTGAAGACCGCGGTCCTCCACCAGGTGCGGCGCACCCCCGACGTGCCGGTGGCCGATCTCGCGGCCTCGTTCCAGGCGGCGGTCGTCGACGTGCTCGTGGCCAAGCTCGCCGTCGCGGCCGACGGCATCGGCGCCCGCACCCTCGTGATCGGCGGCGGCGTGGCCGCCAACTCCGCGCTCCGGGCGGCGGTGGGCCGCCTCGGGACCGAGACGGGCCGGCGCGCGCTGATCCCCCCGCCGGTCCTGTGCACCGACAACGCGGCGATGATCGCCGCCACCGGCTACCGGCGGTTGCGCCGGGACGGCCCGGATCGCCTGGACGGCGGGGCGACGCCGTCGCTGCCGCTGCCCGGCGTGCGGCGCCCCTGACCGGGCGGGCCGGCCGAACGCCGCCCGGTCCCGGACCCGGCCGGATCCGCGGGTCAGGCCGCGATCGAGAAGCGGCTCTTGCCGCCGGCCTTCGCCGCGTACATGGCGGCGTCGGCCCGCATGAGCAGCTCGGCGGCGTCGTCGCCGGCGGCGCCGAACGCGAGGCCCACGCTCGCGCCCACGCGGATGGTCTCGCCCCGCACCTCCATGGGGGAGCCGAGCTCGTCGACGATCCGCTGCGCGAGCCCGACCGCGGCGCCCCGGTCGGCGATCCCCGGGCAGAGCACCGCGAACTCGTCGCCGCCGATGCGGGCGATGAGGTCGTCCCCGCGCACGCAGTGCCGGAGCCGGGCCGTGATCTCGACGAGCACGTCGTCGCCGACGGCGTGGCCGAAGCCGTCGTTGACCGGCTTGAAGTCGTCGAGGTCGAGGTACAGGACCGCGCACGAGCTCGCGGCGGCGACGCGTGCGACCTCCTGGTCGAACGAGGCCCGGTTGTGCGCCTCCGTGAGCGCGTCGTGGGTGGCCTCGAAGCGGAGCTGCTGCTTCGTGCGGTGGTCGACCATGGCGAGCGACGCGAGCCGGACCGCCTGGTGGATGTTGGTCTGCGGTCCCTCGATGAGGTCGAGGTCGAAGCGGCACCAGACCACCAGGCCGCCGACGACCTCCGAGGTCCCCGGTGCCACGATCGGCACGACCCACACGGCGCCGAAGTCCGCGGCGACGTCGTCGAGCTCGCCCCGGCTCCGGCGGGCCTCCTGCACCTCACCGGTCGCGCGGGCGGCGGCGACGAGATGCGGACACACCTCGGGGAGCGGCTCGGGGTGCGCCTGGATCGTCGTGGTCGCGTCGCCCTCCCAGAACACGATCTGGGAGTGCGCGCCGTCGACGGTGTGGTCGACGAGCCGGGCGATCACCGGGAGGATCTCGGCGATGGGGGCCCCGAGCCCGAGCAGGTCGATCGCGTGGGCGAGGTCCGAGCGGTCGACGGTGCGCCGGCCGAGCACGAGGATCGCCTCGACCGCGGGATCCGCGAGCCGGTTGAACAGCGCGACCTCGACCGGCAGGTACGGACCCTCGTCGACGCGCAGGCGGACGGTCACCGTGCCCGAGTCCCACGCGAGCGGGATGCTGCGGTAGTGATCGGCGTTCTCGGCGTGGTGCACCGCCGCGTCCGCGGCGATGCCGTGGTCCTCGGGGTGCAGCAGGTCGAAGGCGGAGCGGCCGACGACCTCGGAATCGCCGAACATCGGCCCGAACGTCTCGGAGACCCACGCGACGCGGAACTCGGCGTCGAGGAGCGCCGCGAAGTTCCCGGCCGCCCGCGAGAGCGCGCCGGCGACGCGCTCGGCGAGTCGGGGTCCCTCGTCCTGCACCATGCGTTGCGTGTCGACCCTCCCCGGAGGCGAATTGAGCGTTCGAGAAGCGTTCATACCCCGAATCGTCCTTTTCAGTCCGGTGTCATCCCTCCTGGGCCGATTGCACTAGGCACTCCATTCCCGCACGGGACCGGCTCCGGTGAGCGACCGTCCCTCCTCCGGGGCGCGGAGGCGCGGGCGGGACGGGTTTGCACTCGCGCAGGTCGAGTGCTACCGTTCGTTAGCACTCCCGTACCCCGAGTGCTAACCCGGATCCGGCGCCGTGGGTGCCGGGGAGCCGGGGGAACCCCCGAAAATCTCTGTGACCCAGGCCCCGAAGGCCGGCCGAGGAGGCAAACGATGAAGCTCGTGCCGCTCGACGATCGCATCGTCGTCCGTACCGCCGAGGCGGAGGAGACCACTGTCAGCGGGCTCGTGATCCCGGACACGGCGAAGGAGAAGCCGCAGCAGGGCGAGGTCCTCGCGGTCGGCCCCGGCCGCCGCGCGGAGACCTCCGGCGAGCTCATCCCGCTCGACCTCGCGGTGGGCGACACCGTCGTGTACTCGAAGTACGGCGGGACCGAGATCACCGTCGACGGCGAGGAGCTGCTCATCCTCTCGGGCCGCGACATCCTGGCCAAGATCGAGAGCGGTTCCACCAAGGGCAAGAAGAAGTAGTCACCGGACCTCCGTACGAGGTCCGCACTCCACGACGGCGGGCGCCCGCGGGCCCCGCCGTCGTGTCGCGTCCGCACCCCGGCGCAGTGGCGGGTGGGTCGAACGGCTCGGTACGCTCCGGGAGCGTTTTGTGCCCCTCCACCCGTCGGGGCGCGACCGGCGAGGAGTGGATGTGGGCTTGCGCAAGTCCCGCAGGGCAGAGGACGAGGGAGGTCGCGCCGGTTCCGGCGCGCCGGTGGTGTCGATCGAGGAGCTCCAGGCCGAGGTGTCGGCGCGCCAGGGCGGCGCCGGGACGGGGGGGATCACCCCGCCGGAGCGGCGGCTCGGCGAGATCCTCCTGAGCCGGGGGATCCTCTCGGCCGAACAGCTCGACCAGACCCTCGACGCGCAGACCCGCGCCGGGGGCCGCCTCGGCGAGCTGCTCGTCTCCGAGCAGGTGATCACCGAACGCGATCTCGCGTCGATGCTCGCCGAGCAGTACCACCTCGAGGTGGTCGATCTCCGGCTCGAGCTGCCCGAGCCGGCCACGGTCGTGGCGCTCCCCGAGCCTCAGGCCCGGGAGTGGCGGGCGCTCGTCCTGCGCGCCACCGAGCACGGCTACGACGTCGCGATCGCGGACCCCACGGATCCGGGCATCGCCGAGCGGCTGCTGGCCACGCTGCGCCGGCCGGCGAAGCTCTTCGTGGCGGGTGCGTCCGAGATCCTGCGGGGCATCGAGGTCACCTACTCCAACATCGCGGTCGTCGACGAGCACGTGCGGGTGTTCGAGGCGCGCGAGGCGCAGCGCCGCGACAGCCAGCCGGTGGTCACCACCGCCGTGCAGCTCGACGAGAAGGCGCCGGTGGTGCAGGTCGTGAACCTGCTCCTGTCGAAGGCGGTGAGCGAGCGGGCGTCGGACGTGCACATCGAGCCGATGCCGGACCGCGTGCGGGTCCGCAACCGGATCGACGGTGCGCTGCACGAGGTGCTCAACCTGCCGGTGGCCATGGGCCCCGCGCTCGTGAGCCGCATCAAGGTGATGGCCGACATGAACATCGTCGAGCGCCGCCGCCCGCAGGACGGCCAGATCGAGATGGAGGTCGACGGCATCCCGCTCGACGTCCGCGTCGCGACCACCTCCACGATGCACGGCGAGAAGTGCGTGATGCGGATCCTCGACAAGCGCCGCGCGCTGTTCGGCCTCGAGGATCTCGGCATGCCGTCGGAGACGCTGCAGATCTACGAGGGGCTGACCCGCTCGCCGTACGGGATGGTGATCTGCGCGGGGCCCACCGGCTCGGGCAAGACCACGACGCTTTACGCGACGCTCACCACCATCAACCGCGACGAGATCAACGTGATGACCGTCGAGGACCCGGTCGAGTACGTGTTCCCGACCGTCAACCAGATCCAGATCAACGAGGCCGCGGGCATCACGTTCGCAGGAGGGCTGCGGTCGATCCTGCGCCAGGACCCGGACGCGATCCTCGTGGGCGAGGTCCGCGACGTCGAGACCGCGCGCATCGCGGTGCAGGCCGCGCTCACCGGCCACCTCGTCCTCTCGTCGCTGCACGCCACCGACGCCGTGGCCGCGCTGCACCGGTTCCTCGACATGGGCATCGAGGCGTTCCTGATCTCCTCGTCGGTGCTCGGCGTCGTGGGCCAGCGACTCGTCCGGCGCATCTGCCCCGAGTGCCGGGAGCCCTACCAGCCGAGCGGCGACGAGCTCGCGCTGTGGGACAAGGCGGGCATGGGCGCGAAGAGCGAGTTCTTCGCCGGCACGGGCTGCGTGTTCTGCGCCGGCACCGGGTACCAGGGCCGCATCGGGGTCTACGAGCTGCTGCCGGTGAGCGACCAGATGAAGCAGCTGGTCGTCAACGAGCCCACGTACCAGGAGCTGCGCGACCTCGCGGTCGCCGAGGGCATGGTGCCGCTCCAGACCGAGGCCCTGCGCCTGGTCGAGCGCGACGTCACGACCATCGACGAGGTGCTGCGCACCCTCTACGTCGTCTGACATGACCGCGTTCAAGTACGTCGCCGTCGACGCCAACGGCAAGAAGGTCCGGGCCAAGGCCGACGCCGTCAACCAGGACAGCCTCCGCAACGAGCTCGAGGCGCGCCAGCTCCAGGTCACCAAGATCTCGCGTCGCCGCCGCTTCACCGAGATCGAGGTCACGAAGCGCAAGGTGGCGCGCGCCGACATCATGCACTTCTCGCGCCAGGTGGCCGCGTTCGTGCGGGCCGGCATCCCGCTGGTCGAGGCGCTCGAGACGGTGCGCGAGACCGCGTCGAACCCCCGGTTGCGGGAGATCCTCACCGAGACCGCCGAGCTGATCCAGGTGGGGGTGCCGTTCTCCGACGCGCTCGACCGGCACCGTGACGTGTTCCCCACGTACTACATCGGCATCCTGCGCTCGGCCGAGATCACGGGCCGGCTCGACACGGTGCTCGAGCAGCTCGCCGGCTACATCGAGCGCGACATGGAGGCGCGCCAGAAGATCCGCTCCGCGCTCACCTATCCGCTGGTCATCCTCGTGATGTCGATCATCACGGTGATCATCCTCGTCGCGTACGTGCTGCCGAAGTTCGTCGAGTTCTTCAAGGAGTTCGACGCCGACCTGCCCACCATCACGAAGGCGCTGCTGGACGCGGCGAAGTTCCTGGAGAACTGGTGGTGGGCGATCGCCCTCGGGGTGATCGTCGCCGCGTTGATCTTCTGGCGCATCGACCGGACGGCCGGCGGACGGCGGTTCCGCGACCGCGCCGTCCTGAGGCTGCCGGTCATCGGCGAGGTCGTCCAGTACAACGTCATCGAGCGCTTCTGCCGGATCATCTCGTCGATGATGCAGGCCGGGGTGCCGCTCCCCGAGGCGATGCAGGCCGCGATCGACGGCACCAACAACCTGGTCTACGCGGAGGCGCTCGCCGACGTGCGGGACCAGATGCTCGAGGGCGACGGCATGGCCCGTCCGATCCTCGCCACCGGGCTGTTCCCGCCCGCGGCCACCCAGATGATCCGGGTGGGCGAGGAGACCGGCACCCTCGACGCCCAGATGGACTCGGCGGCCGACTTCTTCGCCAAGGAGCTCGACTACAAGCTGGCCCGGCTCACGGCGCTGGCCGAGCCCGTGGTCATCGTCGTCATGGGCGTCATCGTCGGGTTCGTCGCCGTCGCGCTCATCTCGGCGATGTACGGCGTGTTCCAGAACTCGAACTCGCTCAAGTGATCCCGGGTCAGCCGGTGGCGGCCGGGCTCCAGGCGCCGCCCTTGAGTTCGCGCGGGTAGAGGCTGCGGTCGGCCGCGTCGTCATAGCTCACGACGCCGGCCTCGATGAGCGCGTTCATCGCCGTCTCCATGGTCTGCATGCCCTCGCGCATGTTGGTGGCGACGATGTTGCGGAGCTGGTGGGTCTTGCCGTCCCGGATCAGGTTCCGCACCGGGTTCGTCGCCACGATGACCTCGAACGCGGCGACCATCCCGCCGCCGACGCGCGGGACGAGCCGCTGGCTCACCACGCCGGCGAGGGCGGCGGCGAGCTGCACCCGGATCTGGGCCTGACGGTCGGCGGGGAACACGTCGACGATGCGGTCGAGGGCGGTGGCGGCGTCGTTGGTGTGCAGCGTCGCGAACACGAGGTGGCCGGTCTCGGCCAGCGTGAGCGCGAACTGCATCGTCTCGGCGTCGCGCATCTCGCCGACGAGCAGGACGTCGGGGTCCTCCCGCAGCGCCGACTTCAGCGCCCGCTCGAACGAGTCGGTGTCGGCGCCCACCTCCCGCTGGTTCACGGCGGCCCGCACGTGGCGGTGCACGTACTCGATCGGGTCCTCGATGGTCAGGATGTGGCACTCGCGCGTCCGGTTGATGAAGTCGATCACGGATGCCTGGGTGGTGCTCTTGCCCGAGCCCGTCGGCCCGGTCACGAGCAGCAGCCCCTGGGGGAGCGCAGCGAAGTACTCCATGATCGGCGGCAGCCCGAGCTCGGCGAAGGTCGGGATCTCGAACGGGATGGCCCGCAGCGCGAGGGCGACGGACCCCTGCTGGCGGAACACGTTGGCGCGGAAGCGGATCTCCTCGCGCCAGGAGAACGAGAAGTCGAGCTCCTTGGCAACCGCGAACTCGTCGCGCTGGGCCGGGTCGAGCAGCCGGAGCACCTTGGCCTCCACCTGGCCGGCGGTGAGGGGCGGCTCCTCGACCGGCGCGAGCTTGCCGTCGATGCGCAGCAGGGGCGGGGTGTCGGCGGTGAGGTGGAGGTCGGTGGCGTTGTGGGCGGCGAGCAGCTCGAGGTAGGGCTCGATGCCGGAGACGTCGACCGGATCGGTGGTCATGACCCGCCATTCTCGCCGAGTGGCGGGGGTGCGGCCAGCTGCGCGCGGAGCGTGGTCGCGCGCCTGGGCCGCTCGACCCAAATCCGGCGCAAGGGGCTATCCGGCCTATTCAAGCGGCGGGACGCATCGGTACCGTGGTCCCCGCTCCGGTGGTTCGCCGGGCGGTTGGGACGGCTCCGCGGTGACGGGGTCGGGAGCGCGAGGAATCGATAGCCGTGCTGAAGCACCTGCGTGCACGCACCGAAGGCAAGTCACTGCTCGAGAAGGGCTTCACGCTCGTCGAGCTGCTGGTCGTGATCGTGATCCTCGGCATCCTCGCCGCGGTCGTGGTGTTCGCGATCGGCGGCACCGAGGCCAACGCCAAGCAGAAGGCCTGCGCCGCCGAGATCGCCACGCTCGAGACCGCCTACGAGGCCTACAAGGCGTCGCCGGGCAACCCGACGGCGGCAAGCCCGAAGGTTCTGATGGACAACGGCTACATCAAGCGGCTGCCGAAGTACGCGACCGCCAACTTCGTCGACGGTAAAGCCGGCGGTTGCGACCCGGGAAACTGATCAGCCGACGCCCTCGGCAGCGATTCGCTTCGCCCAGGCGTAGTCGGCCTTCCCGTTCGGGCCCCGTGTGACCTCGTCGACCACGACGAGATGGCGCGGGGCCTTGAACGTCGACAGCTGATCCCGTACCACCACGTTGATCTCGTCCCGTGAGGCCGTCTCACCCGGCCGGAACGAGACCACCGCGGTGATCGCCTCGCCGAACTTCTCGTCGGGGACCCCGACGACGAGCGCGTCGAGCACCGCGGGGTGCTTCTTCACCGCCTCCTCGACCTCCTCGGGGAAGATCTTCTCGCCCCCCGAGTTGATCGAGACGCTCCCGCGTCCGAGCAGCTCGATCGTGCCGTCGGGCGCGACCCTCGCCCAGTCGCCGGGGATGGAGTAGCGCACGCCGTCGAACGTGCGGAACGTGGCCGCGCTCTTCTCGGGGTCCTTGTAGTACCCGAGCGGGATGTGGCCGCCGAGCGCGAGGAGCCCCCGCTCGTCGGATCCCGGCTGCACCTCGCGCCCGTCCTCGGTGAGCACCTTGCACTGCTCGCCGATCGAGAACTTGGCGGTGGTCGCCTTCACGCCCGGCGCGCTGATCTGCTGGGCGAAGCCGACGCCCTCGCTCGAACCGAGCGAGTCGAGGCAGAGGCAGCCGACCCGGCTCATCAGAGCCTCCTTCACCTCCGCGCTCCACATCACGCCGGAGCTGATGATGAGCCCGAGCGACGTGAGCTCGTACGGCGCGTTGTCGATCTCGGCCTCCTCGAGCGCCCGCACCATCGGCTTGCCGAACGCGTCGCCGACGATCGCCATCTGCGTGACCTGCAGGTGCTCGACCGCACGCCAGAGCTCGTGCGGGTCGAACGAGCGTGACTCGAGGGTCACGATCGCGCCGCCCGCGCACAGCGCCTGGAGCGACGACATGAACCCGGTGCCGTGCATGAGCGGCGACGCGGGCAGGTGGCGGGGCGTGCGCCCGGCCGCCGCGACGTCGGCCACGACCTGCGCGAAGTCGGCGGGCTCGGCCGGCGCCGCGATCCCGAACAGACCCAGCACGCTCGGGATCAGGGTCCCGAACAGGTCCTCGTTGCGCCACATGACGCCCTTGGGCATCCCGGTGGTGCCACCGGTGTAGAGGATGTAGAGGTCGTCGCCCGACTTCTCGATGCGCGCCGCGGGCTCGTGCGCGGCGATCAGGTCCTCGTAGCGGAGCGCGCCCTCGACGAGCGGGTGGCCGTCGTCGACCTGCACGATCGCCTTCAGCGTCGGGACCTCGCGCCACACCTTCGCGACCTGGTCGCCGAGCACGCCGTGGAAGAGCAGGACGTCGGCGTCGGAGTTCTCGAGCAGGTACTGCAGCTCGTGCTCGAGGTACCGGTAGTTCACGTTGACCGGCGCGGCCTGGCACTTCCAGGTGGCGAAGGCGCCCTCGAGGTACTCGATCGAGTTGTAGAGGTAGCTCGCGACCTTGCCGTCCCTGCCGACCCCGAGGTCGGCGAACGCGGCGGCGAGGCGGGACGACCGCTCGTCCCACTCCGACCAGGTGCGGCGCCGCTCACCCTGGGCGAGCGCGAGCGCGTCGGGCTGCGCGTCGGCGATGACCTCCCACACCGAGGCGAAGTTCCAGTCGGCCATGGTCCCCCCAAGAGCGTCGAGTGGCGGTGGAGCGGGCGCAGTCTTGCCGACCTTCACCGGACCGGGCGACCTGCCGATACCCGCACGGTGGCCCCGCCCGACGTGATCCTGCTGAACGGCCCGTCGAGCGCGGGCAAGACGACGCTCGCCCGCGCGCTGCAGGCCCGGCTCGCGGATCCGTACCTGTGCGTCGGCTTCGACGACTTCGTCTTCTTCAACGCCGAGCGGTACTACCGGGGCGCCGACACCCCGGCGCAGGGCGTCGACGACGGATTCGTCGCGGCCGGGTGTCGCATCGTGACCGTCTCGGCGCCGGGGGCGCCGCTCGCGGTGCGGGCCGAGTTCGGCCCGGTGTTCCGCCGGGCGTTCGAGGCGATCGGTCCGACGGTGCGGGCCATGGTCGCGGCCGGCAACCGGGTGATCTTCGACCACGTCATCGCCGACGGGTGGATGTGGGACTCGTGGCAGGCGGCGTGCGGCGACCTCGCCGTCCTGCGCGTCGGCGTGACCTGCCCGGTCGCCGTCCTCGAGGCGCGTGAGCGCGCACGCGGGGACCGGGTCCGAGGCCGCGCCCGTGGGCTGGTCGACGTGGTGCACACGTTCTGCGACTACGACCTCGTGGTCGACACCGGCCGGGCCGGCGTCGACGCGTGCGTCGACCCGATCGTGGACGCGGTCGGCGTCGCCGCGCGCGCCGTCAGCGGCCCCTGATCTCGGTCCCTGCGCCCGCCGTCACGAACACCGCGGTGCAGCGGCCGGTCACGTCGGCCGTGTGCCAGGCGCCGGGCGGGTTCACCACGGCGCGGCCCGGCGTCAGCGTCACCGTGCCGGTGACGCCGTCGATCTCCTGGTGCAGCGTGATCTCGCCGTCGACGCAGAGGACGAGCTCCTCGCCGCGCGGGTGCATCTCCCACGTGTCCCACGGCGCGTCGAAGGTGTGGACGGAGACGAGGCGACCCTCGTCGCCGTCGGCCGCGTGCTCCTCGGAGTACCGGCCGTACCACTCGGGCGTGCCGTCGAAGCGGGGGAGCCGCTCGGCGGTCGCCCCGAGGCCGAGGTGCACCGGGAACGTCGCGAGGTCGAAGGTCGGGTCGTCGGTCATGCCGCGAGTCTCCCCGCCCGGCCCGGGCGTGACAACGTCCGCGCGTCACGTGCCATGCTCCGGCGATGGTCGACCGCGGCGGGCAGCAACGCATCCCCCGCCCGGCCGGCACCCGTCCCGGTCGCCCCGCCCCGTGGGCCGGTCTGGCCGAGGCGGACCGGCATCCCGACACCGCCCGCGTCCGCGAGCGGCTCGCCCGCCCGCGCCCGCCCGCGGGGCCGCTCATCGACGTGCCCGACGCGCGCGAGGCGGCGGTGCTCGTCGGCGTGTACGACCGTGACGGCGAGGCGCACGTCGTGCTCACGAAGCGGCCCGAGACCATGCCGTCCCACCGGGGGGAGATCGCCTTCCCGGGCGGCAAGCGCGAGGACCGCGATCCGGATCTGCGGGCGACCGCCCTGCGCGAGGCGCGCGAGGAGGTGGGCATCGAGCCGGCGACCGTCGACGTCATCGCCGAGCTCGACCGCATCGGCACGGTGGCCAGCGCCTTCACGATCACCCCGTTCGTCGGGGTGATGACCGGCGAGCCGCACCTCCGGCCGCACCCGGTCGAGGTCGTCGACGCGTTCGCGGTCCCGGTCTCGGAGCTGCTCGGTCCCGAGACGTACCGCGAGGAGATCTGGGACCTGTGGGGCGCGCCGCGCTCGATGGCGTTCTACGAGCTGCCGGGCGAGACGGTCTGGGGCGCGACGGCGCGCATCCTCACCCACTTCCTCGCGCTCGTCACGGGCATCCCGACGCCCCCGCTCACCCTCTGACCGGGGTCCCCGGCGGTGCGTGCGCCCGCCGGCCCCGAGCCCGCGGTGGGCCGGAAGGCCCTACTAGGCTGGTTCGTTCTGGGTGCGTCTCGCAGGGTCCCAGATGCCGGCGGAGTAGGAACGACGGGAGCCATCTGGTGGAAGTCGAGATCGGGATCGGGAAGTCGGGCCGGAGGGCGTACGGCTTCGACGACATCGCCATCGTGCCGAGTCGCCGCACGCGGGATCCCGAGGACGTCGACATCTCGTGGGAGGTCGACGCCTTCAAGTTCGAGCTCCCGCTCGTCGCGTCGGCCATGGACGGCGTCGTCTCGCCGAGGACCGCGATCGAGATCGGTCGTCTCGGCGGGGTCGCGTGCCTCAACCTCGAGGGGCTCTGGACGCGCTACGACGACACCGACTCGGTGTTCGACGAGATCGCCTCGCTCGACCCCGAGAAGGCCACCCGCCGGATGCAGGAGCTCTACCAGAAGCCGATCAAGGACGAGCTGATCGGCACGCGGATCCGCGAGATCAAGGACGCCGGCGTGCGCGCCTGCGCGTCGCTCACGCCCCAGCGCGTCGAGCAGTACTCCGCCGCCGTGCTCGAGGCCGAGCTCGACCTCCTCGTGGTGCAGGGCACGGTCGTGTCCGCCGAGCACGTCTCCAAGGACCCGGCCCGCCAGCCGCTCAACCTCAAGAAGTTCATCCGCGAGTACGAGATCCCGGTGATCGTCGGCGGCTGCGCGAGCTACAGCACCGCGCTCCACCTGATGCGCACCGGCGCGGTCGGCATCCTCGTGGGCGTCGGTCCCGGCCACGCGTGCACGTCGCGCGGCGTGCTCGGCATCGGCGTCCCGCAGGCCACCGCGATCGCCGACGCCGCAGGTGCGCGCATCCGTCACCTCGACGAGACCGGCGTGTACGTGCACGTGATCGCCGACGGCGGCATGCGCACCGGCGGCGACGTCGCCAAGGCGATCGCCTGCGGCGCCGACTCCGTGATGATCGGCTCGCCGCTCGCCGGCGCCTACGAGGCCCCGGGCCGCGGGTACCACTGGGGCATGGCCACCTTCCACCCCACGCTGCCGCGTGGCGCCCGGGTGTACGCGGGCCAGAAGGGCACGCTCGAGGAGATCCTCGTCGGCCCCGCGCACGAGAACGACGGCACGCTCAACCTCTTCGGCGCGCTCCGCACCTCGATGGCCACCACGGGCTACGAGACGGTGAAGGAGTTCCAGAAGGCCGAGGTGATGGTGGCACCGTCGCTGCAGACCGAGGGCAAGTCGCTCCAGCGGTCGCAGGGCATCGGCATGGGCCGCTAGTTGACGGTGCCGTTCGAGTTCATTCGCGTGTCCGGGGCACAGTCGACTCGACTCACGAGGATGCTCGCGGAGTGGTGAGCGAGCCACGTCACGGAGGCTGACCGGTGATTGCGAGCGAGCACGACCGAGTACTGGTGGTCGACCTGGGCGCGCAGTACGCGCAGCTGATCGCCCGGCGCGTCCGTGAGGCGCACGTCTACAGCGAGATCGTCCCGCGCACGATGCCGTTCGCCGAGATGCAGGCGATGAACCCGGCGGCGATCATCCTCTCGGGCGGCCCCGCGTCGGTCCACGTCGACGGTGCGCCGTCGGTCGACCCCGCGCTCTACGAGGCCGGCGTCCCCGTGTTCGGCATCTGCTACGGCGCCCAGCTCCTCGCCCGCGACCTGGGGGGCACCGTCGCCAAGACCGGGCGGGGCGAGTACGGGCGCACGGACCTCACGGTCGCGGCCGCGGGACCGATGTTCCGGGATCTGCCCGCCGGCCAGGTCGTGTGGATGAGCCACTTCGACACGATCACGGAGGCGCCCACCGGCGCGCGCGTGCTCGCGTCGACGCCCGACACCCCCGCCGCCGCGTTCGGTGACCCCGAGCGCCGCATCTACGGCGTGCAGTTCCACCCCGAGGTCGTGCACACCGAGCACGGTCAGGACATCCTCAAGTCGTTCCTCTACGACATCGCCGGCTGCCGGCCGACGTGGACGAACGTCTCGATCATCGAGGAGGCCGTGGCGGAGATCCGCGAGCAGGTCGGCGCCGAGCGCGTGATCTGCGGGCTCTCCGGCGGGGTCGACTCGGCGGTCGCGGCCGCCATCGTGCACAAGGCGGTCGGGGACCAGCTCACCTGCGTGTTCGTCGACACCGGCCTGTTGCGCAAGGGCGAGGCCGAGCAGGTCGAGGAGACGTTCCGCAGCCAGTTCCACGTCGACCTCGTGCACGTGAAGGCGGGCGACCGGTTCCTCGGTGCGCTCGCCGACGTCACCGAGCCCGAGCGCAAGCGCAAGATCATCGGCGAGACGTTCATCCGGGTGTTCGAGGAGGTCGCGCGCGACCACGACGACTCGCGGTTCCTCGTGCAGGGCACGCTCTACCCGGACATCGTCGAGTCCGGCGGTGGCGACAACGCGGTGATCAAGAGCCACCACAACGTCGGCGGGCTCCCGGACGACATGGAGTTCGAGCTGGTCGAGCCGCTCCGCCACCTCTTCAAGGACGAGGTGCGCGCGGTCGGCGAGGAGCTCGGGCTGCCCGAGGAGATCGTCTGGCGGCAGCCGTTCCCGGGGCCCGGCCTCGGCGTGCGCATCATCGGGGAGATCACGCCCGAGCGGGTCGAGATCCTGCAGAACGCGGACGCGATCGTGCTGGAGGAGATCCGGCGCGCCGGTCTCTACCGCGAGATCTGGCAGAGCTTCGCGGTGCTGCCCGCGGTGCGCTCGGTCGGGGTGCAGGGTGACGATCGCACGTACGCGTACCCGATCATCCTGCGCGCGGTGACGAGCGACGACGCCATGACCGCCGACTGGGCGCGCCTGCCCTACGACGTGCTCGAGCGCATCGCCTCCCGGGTCATCAACGAGGTCCCCGGCGTCAACCGGGTGGCCTACGACATCACCTCCAAGCCCCCCGGCACCATCGAGTGGGAGTGACGACCGCTTCCGGCGCGGGATACGCGACGTTTTCGGCGCGGAACGCGCGTCGGAACGGCGCCGGTAGGGTCGACGGCCGTGCGGGCCCTGGTGCAGCGGGTGAGCCGGGCGGACGTGACCGTGGCGGGCGAGACCGTGGGTGCGATCGCGGCCGGACTGGTCGTCCTGGTGGGCGTCACGCACGGTGACGACGCGGCCGCGGCCGACCGGCTCGCGGCCAAGGTCGCCTACCTGCGGGTGTTCGCCGACGCGGCGGGGGCGATGAACACCTCGCTGCTCGAGACGGGCGGCGACGCGCTCGTGGTCTCCCAGTTCACGCTGTACGGCGACACCCGCAAGGGACGGCGGCCGTCGTGGGTCGACGCGGCGCGTCCCGAGCACGCCGAGCCGCTGGTCGAGGCGTTCGTGACCGCGCTGCGTGGGCTCGGGGTCCCCGTCGCGACCGGCCGCTTCCGCGCCGACATGCAGGTGGCGCTGGTCAACGACGGCCCGGTCACGCTGCTGATCGAGGTCTGAGTCCCCGAGGAGCGGCGGGCGGGAGTCGCGGGTAGCGTGACCGGCCTCGTGGAACGGATCGACTCGGCTCACAGCATGTGGCTCTTCGACAGCGAGCGGCGTCGGTTCCGTCGACTCCCGCTGGATGCGGATCCCGACGCGCCCGCGCTCGACTCCGACTGGGAGCCGTACTTCTCGCTCGAGGTCGACGAGGCCACCGGTGCCTTCACGGTCGCGGTGAACGAGGACGGCACGCAGCTGCTGCGCGCGTTCCGGACGCCGGCGGCCGACGCGCCCACCCAGGAGCTGCGCTTCGAGCCCCCGGCGGGACCCGGCGACTGATCCGAACACCTGTACGATGCTCCGTGATGTCGGCGGAGTTGCTCGAAGGTCTGAATCCGGTCCAACGCGACGCCGTCAGCGCGCCCGACGGTCCGGTGCTCGTCGTCGCCGGCGCGGGGTCGGGCAAGACGCGTCTGCTCACCCACCGGGTGGCGTACCTGATCGGTGAGCGTCACGTGTCGCCGTTCGAGATCCTCGCGATCACCTTCACCAACAAGGCCGCGGGCGAGATGAAGGAGCGGGTCGAGGCGCTCGTCGGTCCCGTCGCCCGCAAGATGTGGGTCGCCACCTTCCACTCCGCGTGCGCGCGGATCCTGCGTCGCGAGGCCTCGGTGCTCGGGTACCGCAGCTCGTTCTCGATCTACGACCAGGCCGACGCGGTGCGGCTCGTCGAGTTCGTCCGTCGCGACCTGAACCTCGACCCGAAGCGCTTCCCGCCCCGGCGCCTGCACCACTCGATCTCGGCCCTGAAGAACGAGCTGGTCGACGCCGAGGAGGCGAAGGCGAAGGCGCTCACCCAACCCGAGGTGCGCGTCGCCGAGGTGTACGCCGAGTACCAGCGCCGGCTCGCCGAGGCGTCGGCCGCCGACTTCGACGACCTGCTGCTCCTCGTCGTGCGGCTGTTCCGTGAGCACCCGGACGTCCTCGAGCGCTGGCGGCACCGGTTCCGCCACGTGCTGGTCGACGAGTTCCAGGACACCAACGTCGCGCAGTGGGAGATCGTGCGGCTGCTCACCCGCGAGCACCGCAACGTCATGGTCGTCGGCGACGCCGATCAGTGCCTGGTCGGCCCGACCGCCGTCACGATGGGCGACGGCTCGGTCCGGCCGATCCGCGACGTACGGGTGGGCGACGAGGTCCTCTCGAACTACGGCAGCGGCGACATGCGGCCGGCGACGGTCACCCGCGTCCACCGGTCGCATGCCACCGAGGGCGTCCGCATCCGCACCCGGTCGGGTCGGGAGATCGTCTCGACTCCCGAGCACATGCACTTCGCGGGCTTCGTCGTCGGACGAACCCCGCAGCTCCACGTGACGTACCTGATGTGGAAGCGGGACGTCGGATTCCGTGTGGGTACCACGAGCACCCACTCGCGCAGCGCGAAGCCCAAGCTCGGACTTGCGCAGAGGTGCCTCGGCGAGCACGCGGACGCGATCTGGGCACTTTCGGTCCACGACACGGAGGCGGAGGCTCGCTACCAGGAGGCGCTCGTCGCGGCGCGATGGGGTCTTCCGACGGTGCCGTTCGTGGCGCGCCGCCGCGACGGCATCGGGCCGTTCATCGGCGATCAGGCGCTGCTCGACCGGTTGTTCGCGAACCTCGACACCGACAAGCGCGGACTGGCGCTGCTCGACGCCTTGGGACTGTCGTTCGACCACCCGCACTACTCGGCGTCGACCTTCTCGACCGCCGATGCAGTCCACCGTCGCCGCCTGTCGATCGTGCTCTGCGGTGATCGTCGCGGTGCCCGCACCCTGCACCGCATCGCCCTCTTCGGATCGGACGCGGAAGGCCGGCGAGTGCTCGAGAATCTCGGATTCTCGGTCCGCCCGGCGCGGAAGGGCTCGGCGGGGTGGCGGGTCGAGACCGCGAGCAGCGACATGGCGCGGATCGACGAGGCGGTGCGGACCATCACGGGGGCGCTCGACGTCTCGGTCCGCTGCGTCGCCCGCATCGCGGCGAACGACGGGCCCACGGCGGTGACCAACACCGTCCCGTTCATGCCGGCGAGCGCCGTGCGGCGCGGCATGGTGATGGTCGACGAGACCGGCGCGTTCGACGTGGTCGAGCGGGTGGAGTCGGTTGATCTCGACGAGGACGTCTTCGACCTCGACGTCGACGGCACGCACAACTTCGTGGCCGGCGGGATCGTCACCCACAACAGCGTCTACCGCTTTCGAGGGGCGGATCACCGGAACCTGATGCGGTTCGAGGAGGAGTTCCCGGAGGCGTCGATCATCGTGCTCGACCAGAACTACCGCTCGACCCAGACGATCCTCGACGCCGCGAACGCGGTGATCCAGAACAACGCGTCGCGGCGGCCGAAGCACCTCTGGACCGAGCAGGTGGGTGGCGAGCTGATCACCCGCTACCACGCGGAGGACGAGCACGACGAGGCGTCGTTCATCGTCCACGAGATCGACCGGCTCGTCGACGTCGAGCACACGCGCTACGGCGACGTCGCGGTCTTCTACCGGACCAACGCCCAGAGCCGCGTGATCGAGGAGTCGTTCGTGCGCGCCGGACTGCCGTACCGCATCGTCGGCGGCACGAAGTTCTACGACCGGCGCGAGGTCAAGGACGCGCTCGCGTATCTCCGCGCGCTGGTGAACCCCGACGACGAGGTCGGTTGGAAGCGGATCGTCAACGTGCCCAAGCGCGGCGTCGGCGACACGTCGGTCCGCAAGATCGAGGCGTACGCGCAGGGCGCGGCGATCGTCTTCCGCGACGCGCTCGCCGAGAGCGCCGCGGCCGGGGTCACGGGCCGGGCGCTCGGTGGGATCAAGGACCTGCTGGAGGTCGTGCAGGGCCTCGAGGACGACGCCGACGCGCTCGGCGTGAGCGGCGTGGTCGAGGCGATGCTCGACCGCACCGGCTACCTCGCCGAGCTCGAGGCCGAGCGCACGATCGAGGCGCAGGGCCGGATCGAGAACCTCAGCGAGCTCGTCGGGGTCGCCCGCGAGTTCGACGAGCAGCTCGACGCGGGCGACCTGTCCGGGCTCGCCGGGATCGCCGGGGTCGAGGAGGTGACCGACCCGCCCCGTGGCGTCGCCCGCATCCAGGCGTTCCTGGAAGCGGTGTCGCTCGTGACCGACCTGGACGAGAAGCCCGACGCGGAGTCGATCGTCACGCTGATGACGCTGCACACCGCCAAGGGGCTGGAGTTCCCGGTGGTGTTCCTCACCGGCATGGAGGACGGCGTGTTCCCGCACCTGCGCTCCATCGGCGACCCGGAGGAGCTCGAGGAGGAGCGGCGGCTCTGCTACGTCGGCATCACGCGCGCCGAGCAACGCCTGTACCTCACCCACGCCTGGAGCCGGCAGCTGTTCGGCTCGACCGACTACTACCCGCCGAGCCGCTTCCTCGCGGAGATCCCCGAGCAGCTCGTGAAGGCCGAGGGGCGCAAGGCGTCGGGTCGCCGCAGCGGCAGCTTCGGCGTCGGCGCGCACCGCGACGCCGTCGCGGAGGCCGCGTCGCGCACCGTCGACCGCAACCCGCAGGGCGCGCGCGGCGCCGAGGGCATCGGGCTGCGGGTCGGCGACGACGTCGGCCACGAGAAGTTCGGCGAGGGCGTGATCGTCGACCTGCGCGGCGAGGGCGACAAGACCGAGGCGACCGTCCGCTTCCGGGACGCAGGGGAGAAGACGCTGCTGCTCGCGTGGGCGCCGTTGCAGAAGCTCGGGTGAGCCCGGGCTAGCTGCCGGGCGCGGTCGAGGGCGCCGAGGTGGACGGTCCCGTCGTGCTGGACGTGGACGTCGAGCCGGCCGACGCGCCGGGCGCGGGCTGCACGTCGCGCAACGCCACCATGTAGAGGCCCTTCGTCGGACCGGACTTCGACACGAAGCTGCGGTAGCGGGCGAGCTGGTCCGAGGTCACCCGGCGGCCGTCGCACAGGAAGCTGTTCTTCGAGCCGCGCCAGCGCAGCGTGCAGGACTGCGGCTTCGGCTGGTGCACGAGCAGCGCGACGAGCTCGCCGTCCTCGAGCGCGACCCAGAACCCGGTGTCGCCGCTCGCCCCGGCGATGTTCACCGGGCCGCCGGACCGCACGTTCTTGCGGACCTCGGTGCCGAGCCCGAACGCGATGGGCTTGCGGGTGGTCGGCACCTTGCCCCGGGACGTGACCGCGAGGATCGCCGCGGCGATGACGACGCCGCCCAGGATGATCCCGATCGTGGCGCCGAGCACGAGCCGGAGGTCGGACTTGCGCTGCTGGCCGGGGTCGCGGGGCACACCCTGGTGTACCGATCGGGCCCGGCGCGTCGCCAATCGCGCCGGACCCGGGCCCCGGCCCGGTCGGGCCCGGGCCGCGTTGGCCGGGTTCGGGGCGCTCTGGGTACTGTTCCCGACCGCATGCAGCGCCGATACCGAGTCGTCATCGCCAAGCCCGGGCTCGACGGGCACGACCGCGGGGCCAAGGTCATCGCCCGGGCCCTGCTGGACGGCGGGTTCGAGGTGATCTACACCGGTCTGCACCAGACTCCCGAGCAGATCGCCGAGACCGTCCTCCAGGAGGACGCCGACGCCGTCGGGCTGTCGCTCCTCTCCGGGGCGCACATGACGCTGTTCCCCCGGGTGCTCGAGCTCCTCCGCGAGCGCGACCTCGGCGACGTCGTCGTGTTCGGTGGGGGCATCATCCCGGATGCCGACATCCCGAAGCTCAAGGCGATCGGGGTGGCGGAGCTGTTCACCCCGGGCGCGACGCTCGTCTCGATCCACGAATGGCTCGAGGAGGCGCTCGACGCGCGGGAGGCCCAGCTCACCGCCTGACCCGCCGGTTCCACCCGTCCGCCGCGACCCGCGGGTGTCGCGGCCTTCGTCCACTCGAGGAGTTCCGTGGACCTGTTCGAATACCAAGGCAAGCAGCTGTTCGCGCGGTACGGCATCCCCGTGTCCGCGGGCGAGGCCGTCACCACGGTCGACGACGCGGTGGCCGCGGCCGACCGGGTCGGCTACCCCGTGGTGGTGAAGGCGCAGGTGCAGGTGGGCGGCCGCGGCAAGGCCGGCGGCATCAAGCTCGCGTCGAACGCCGACGAGGCGCGCCGGTACGCCACCGACATCATCGGCATGGACATCAAGGGCCACACCGTCCACGTGGTGTGGATCGAGCACGCCAGCGACATCGCCGAGGAGTACTACGCGAGCTTCACGCTCGACCGCTCCGCGAAGAAGTACCTCGGCATGCTCTCCGCGCAGGGTGGCGTGGAGATCGAGGAGGTCGCGGCCACGGACCCGGACGCGATCGCGAAGATCCACATCGACCCGGTCGACGGGCTCGACGAGACCACCTGTCGTGCGTGGGTCGAGGCGGCGAAGCTGAACCCGGCCGCCACCGACGGCGCGGTCGACATCCTCATGAAGCTGTACACCGCGTACACCGAGGGTGACGCCGACCTCGTCGAGATCAACCCGCTGATCCTCACGCCCGACGGGCGCGTGCACGCGCTCGACGCGAAGGTGAGCCTCGACGACAACGCGGTGTTCCGCCACGCGGACTACGAGGAGTACGACGCCACCCAGGTGCGCGACGCCCGCGAGCAGGCGGCGCACGAGAAGGGCCTGCAGTACATCGGCCTCGACGGTCAGGTCGGGATCATCGCCAACGGTGCCGGCCTCGCGATGAGCACCGTCGACATCGTCACGCAGGTGGGCGGCTCGCCCGCCAACTTCCTCGACATCGGCGGCGGCGCCAACGCCGACGTGATGGCGGGTGCGCTCGAGGTCATCAACAACGACCCGAAGGTGCGCTCGATCTTCATCAACATCTTCGGTGGCATCACCAAGGGCGACGAGGTCGCCAACGGCATCGTCCAGGCCCTCGGCCGCGTGCAGATCGACGCACCGATCGTCATCCGCCTCGACGGCACCAACGCCGACGAGGGTCACGAGATCCTGGCGCCGCACGTGTCCGAGAAGCTCCAGATCCAGCCGACCATGCTCGAAGCGGCTCGTGCCGTCGTCGGCCTCGCAGGAAAGTAGGACGCTCGCATGTCGATCTTCGTCGACGAGAACACCAAGGTCGTCTACCAGGGCCTCACCGGTTCGCAGGGCCGCTTCTACGGACTGCTGAACCGTGACTACGGCACCAACGTGGTGGCGGGGACCAACCCGAAGAAGGCCGGCACGGATGTGGACGGCATCCCGATCTTCGCCAACGTGGCGGAGGCCGTGGCCGAGACGGGTGCCAACGCGTCGTGCGTCTTCATCCCCGCGCCCGGTGTGCGCGACGCGGTGATGGACGCGGCCGAGGGGGGCGTCGAGTTCATCGTCGTCATCACCGAGGGCGTGCCCGCGCACGACGAGGCGTACTTCTTCAACGCCTTGAAGCGCGACTACCCGAACGTGCAGCTGCTCGGCCCGAACTGCCCCGGCATCATCAGCCCGGGCAAGGCGAACATCGGCATCACCGCCGGTCACATCGCCAAGGCGGGCGGTCCGGTCGGCATCGTGAGCCGTTCCGGCACGCTCACCTACCAGGCGCTGTACGAGCTGAAGCAGCAGGACATCGGCGTCACCACCTGCGTGGGCATCGGCGGTGACCCGGTCCCGGGCACGAGCTTCATCGACTGCCTGCGCGCCTTCGAGGCCGACCCCGAGACCAAGGCCGTCATGCTGATCGGCGAGATCGGCGGCTCGGCCGAGGAGGAGGCGGCCGAGTTCATCAAGACGTCGATGAGCAAGCCGGTCGTCTGCTACGTGGCCGGTGTGACCGCGCCCCCGGGCAAGAAGATGGGCCACGCCGGCGCCATCGTCTCGGGCGGCAAGGGCACCGCGGCCGCCAAGATGGACGCGCTGCGCGACGCCGGCGCCCGGGTCGGGCTCAACCCCACCGAGGCCGGCGAGCTCATGACCCAGGTCGTCGCCTCCCTCTGATCGGAACCTGATCGGCTCGGCCCCGGACGGGGTCGAGCCGGTAGGTTGCAGGGAATGCGGATCGGGGTCCTGGCGTCGGGGAGCGGCACGATCCTGCAGTCGTTCCTGGACGCGGATCTGCCCGTCGTCGTCGTGATCGTCGACCGGCCGTGCGCCGCCGTCGAGCGCGCCGCGGCGGCCGGGGTGCCGGCCGAGGTGATCCTGCGCGCCAGCTTCGGCTCGGACTTCGACCGGGTCGCGTACACCCACCACGTGGTGGACGCGCTCACCCGGTACGACGTCGACCTGGTGGCGATGGCCGGCTTCGGCACCATCCTCGAGAAGCCGATCCACGACGCCTATCCCGACCGGATCGTGAACACGCATCCGGCGCTGCTGCCCGCCTTCAAGGGCTGGCACGCGGTGGAGGAGGCCTTCGCCGCCGGGGTGAAGGTCACCGGTTGCACGGTCCACCTCGCCCGCCTCGACGTCGACGACGGACCGATCCTCGCCCAGGAGGCGGTGCCGGTCCTGCCCGACGACACGGTCGAGTCGTTGCACGAGCGCATCAAGGCGGTCGAGCGCCGGTTGTACCCCGCGGTGCTGCGGGAGCTGATGGAGAAGGAGAGCTGATGCGGGCGCTGCTGTCCGTCTACGACAAGACCGGGATCGTCGAGTTCGCCCGGGCTCTGCACGATCTCGGGGTCGAGCTCGTGTCGAGCGGCGGGACCGCGTCGGCGATCGCGGAGGCCGGTATCCCGGTCACCGACGTCGCCGATCTCACCGGCGTACCCGCGATCCTCGACCACCGGGTCGTCACGCTGCACCCGAAGGTGCACGGTGGCCTGCTCGCCGACCCGACGAACCCGAAGCACCGGGACGACATGGCCGAGTACGGCATCGAGCCGTTCGACCTCGTGGTGTCGAACCTCTATCCGTTCCACACCAACCCGTCGATCGAGCTGATCGACATCGGGGGTCCCGCGATGGTGCGTGCGTCGGCGAAGAACCACGCCCACGTCGGCATCGTGACGAGCCCCGACCAGTACGAGACGGTCCTCACGGAGATCCGCGAGCACGGCCGGCTCACCGAGACCACGCGCCGCGCGTTCGCACTCGCTGCGTTCGCGCGCACGGCCGCGTACGACGCCGCGATCGTGGAGTGGCTCCAGGAGGACGCGGTGCTCCCCGAGCACATCGTCATCCCGCTGCAGCGCACCGACGAGGTGCTCCGCTACGGCGAGAACCCGCACCAGCAGGGCGCGCGGTACCGCAAGGTCGGCACCACGAGCTGGTGGGACGGGCTCGCGCAGCACAGCGGCGTCGCGCTGAGCTACCTCAACTTCTACGACACCGAGGCCGCGTGGAAGCTGGCGCACGATCTGGGTAGCCCTGGCTCAATCGGAAATCAGGCCGACCGCGCGGTCTGCGCCATCATCAAGCACGCCAACCCGTGCGGCGTCGCGGTGGCCGACGACCTGCCCACCGCCTACCGCCGCGCGCTCGAGTGCGACGAGCGCTCCGCCTTCGGCGGCATCGTGGCGTTCAACCGGCCGATCGACGACGCCACCGCGTCCGCGATGGCCGAGGGGCCGCAGGCCGACGTGGTGATCGCGCCCGGCTACGAGGGCGACGCGATCGCGACGCTGCGGACCAAGCGCAAGAACACCCGCCTGCTCGAGGCGCCGGCGCCCGACGGCGACGCGCGGGAGTACCGCCAGATCAGCGGCGGGTTCCTCGTGCAGGACGCCGCGCACTTCGCGGCGTCGCGCGACGACTGGCGGGTCGTCACCAAGCAGGCGCCGACGGCCGAGCAGTGGGCCGATGCCGAGATGGCGTGGCGGGTGTGCGGGCACGTGAAGTCGAACGCGATCGTCCTGGTGAAGGACGGCGTCGCGTACGGGATCGGCGCCGGCCAGCAGAACCGGGTCGAGTCCGGTGAGATCGCGGCCAAGAAGGCCAACGGGCGCGCGGCCGGGGGCGCATGCGCGTCGGACGCGTTCTACCCGTTCCCCGACGGCGTCGAGGCGGCCGCCGCGGCCGGCGTGGCGGTCGTGGTGCAGCCCGGCGGGTCGGTCAGCGACGAGAAGGTCATCACCCGCGCCGACGAGCTCGGCCTCGCGATGGTCCTCACCGGCGAGCGCCACTTCCTCCACTAGGAGCTTCCATGGCTGAGCCCCTCATGATGCCGGGCGGGCCGGTGGCCGACGCCGTGTTCGCGGATCTCGGACCCCGCATCGGGACGCTCGTCGAGCGCGGGCACGTTCCCGGTCTGGCGACGTTGCTCGTCGGCGAGGACGACGCCAGCGCGCGCTACGTGGGCATGAAGCACGCCAAGGCGTCGGAGATGGGGTGCCACTCGGTCGAGGTGCACCTCCCCACGGACTGCACCCAGCAGGACGTCCTCGACGCCGTCCACCGTCTGAACGACGACGACTTCGTCGACGCGATCCTCTTCCAGTACCCGCCGCCGCCCCACATCGACTTCGAGGCGGCGCTGCTCGAGCTCGACCCCGACAAGGACGTCGACGGGCTGCATCCCGTGAACATGGGCCGGCTGGCGCTCTCCATGCCGGGGCCGGTGCCGTGCACGCCGGCGGGGATCGAGGCGCTCCTCGCCCACTACGAGATTCCCGTGGCGGGCAGGAACGTCTGCATCCTCGGGCGCGGGGCCACGCTCGGTCGGCCGCTCGGCCTGCTGCTCTCGCAGAAGCGCCCGACCGCGAACGCGGCGGTGACGGTCGTGCACACCGGCGTCCCCGACTGGCCGCAGTACACGCGGGCGGCCGACGTCGTCATCGCCGCCGCGGGCGTCCCGGGCATCCTGCAACCCGAGCACATCACGGGCGAGTCGGTGGTGGTGGGGGGTGGAGTGCGGTACGAGGGCCGGAAGCTGCTGCCCGACGTCGACGTCGCCTGCGAGGCGGTCGCCCGGGCGATCACGCCGCGCGTCGGCGGGGTGGGCCCCACCACGATCGCGATGCTCTTCCGCAACCTCGTCGAGATCGCCGAGCGGCGCGCGGGCTGACGTCCGGACCCATGGCCGAGCTCGCTCCCTGTCCGCTCTGTGAGACCCCCCGTCCGCCCGACGCGCGCTGTCCCGAGTGCGGGATGACGCCGGAGTTCGGACCGGACGCGACGGACCCGTTCTCCCGGCGCGTGGCCCTGCTGCTCGCCGGCGCGGTGCTCGCGGTGTTCCTCGTCACGCTGCTGGTGGTCGCGCTCACCTCCTGAGCCGGTCCGCCCGATGCACGCGCCGGCGCCGCGCCCCGTACGATCGGCGCAGGAGGAGGGACCCCCGACGTGATCCTCGCCGAGTTGACGGTTCACCACACGCGTCGTCACATGCCCACGCGACGGGTCGCGCTCGGTGAGCAGTACCTGCCGATGAACGGATCGGCGCCGGGTGCGGGCCTGCTCGCCGCGGTCGTGGCCGAGTTCGTCGGCGCCCTCGACGACGAGCAGCGCGACGAGATCCCCCGCCTGCTGCGTGACGTCCGCAAGCACGGCCTCGCGGTCCCCCGGATCGCGTTGCGCCACCGGCTGCAGACCGATCGCCACGGCCTCGACCGGTCCCGTCACCGCCTGCTCGACGAGGCGGGCCGGCTCGTCGTCGAGCTCGACGTGCACGGCGCGCCGGTGCCCCAGGTGTGCGGTGCCATCCTCGCCGCGGGCGCGATGGGCCCCACCACCCGGCGGCGGGCGCTGCGGGCGATCGAGGCGGCCGTCGACCAGCCGGGGATGATCCCCGAGCCGTTCGTCGCCCGTCGGCTCCTCGCCGGGGTCCCGCTGCTCGGGCCGCCGCCGGCGTCGGTCGGGCCGGTCGCCGATCCCTACAGCGGCGCCGACATCGGCGAGTGGGTCGGTGTCCCCGCCGAGCGGCGCTGGGCGATGGAGGTGTTCGGCCTGCGGGCCGACGTCGGCCTCGACCGTCGCGACGTGCAGAAGCGGTTCCGGCGGCTGCTGCGCCTCGCCCATCCCGACCACGGGGGCGAGGTCGGCGATGCCGCCGAGCGCATCGCCGAGCTCACCGAGGCCCGCGGGATACTCCTGTCCGAAGAGCCTGCGGCTCCGGTGTGAGGCGCACCTCCCTTCTGCCGGAGCCTGCGGCTCCTGTGTGAGGCGCACCGACTCCGCGAGGGTTGCGCGCACCGCCGGGACCCACGACTCCGGCTCGGGGCGGGCAGCGATGCGCCTCACGCGACTCGGGTCACGGGCCCGACCGGTCGCTAGATTCGGCCCATGGCGAAGACCCCTGTTCATGTGACCGTCACGGGCGCGGCCGGCCAGATCGGCTACGCGATCCTCTTCCGTATCGCGTCGGGCCAGCTGCTCGGCCCGGACCAGCCCGTCGTGCTGCGGCTCCTCGAGATCGAGCCGGCCATGAAGGCGCTCGAGGGCGTGGCGATGGAGCTCGACGACTGCGCGTTCCCGCTGCTCGCCGGCATCGAGCCGACCTCGGACCTGACCACCGCGTTCTCGGGAACCAGCTGGGCGCTGCTCGTCGGCTCGGTCCCGCGCAAGGCGGGCATGGAGCGCGGCGACCTGCTCAAGGTGAACGGCGGGATCTTCGGTCCGCAGGGCCAGGCGATCAACGCCAACGCCGCCGACGACGTGCGCGTGCTCGTGGTCGGCAACCCCTGCAACACCAACTGCCTCATCGCCCGGTCGAACGCCCCCGACGTGCCGGCCGACCGCTGGTTCGCGATGACCCGCCTCGACCAGAACCGCGCCCAGACCCAGCTCGCGCAGAAGGCGGGCGTGCCGGTGGCCGAGGTCACCAACACCACGATCTGGGGCAACCACTCGGCCACGCAGTACCCCGACTTCGCCAACGCGAAGATCGGCGGCAAGCCGGCGACCGAGGTCATCACGGACCACGACTGGCTCCGCGGTCCGTTCATCGAGACGGTGCAGAAGCGGGGCGCGGCGATCATCGAGGCGCGTGGCCTGTCGTCGGCGGCCTCGGCCGCCAACGCCGCGATCGACTCGGTGAACAGCATCCACACCGCGCCGGCGAAGGGCGACTGGGCCAGCCTCGCGGTCTGCAGCTCCGGACAGTACGGCACGCCCGAGGGTCTGCAGTACGGGTTCCCCGTCGTCGCCGACGGCACCGGCGGCTGGAGCGTCGTCGAGGGCCTCGACCACGACGAGTTCGCGCAGGAGAAGCTGCGGGTGACCACCGAGGAGCTCGCCTCCGAGCGCGACGAGGTCAGGTCCCTCGGCCTCATCTGACCCCGGGAACCACTTTGCGCGCCCGATACGCGACGAAAACGTCGCGCATCGCGCGTCGAAAGGCGGTCGGGTGGCGAGCGTGACGGGGAGATGGTGGCGACAGCCGACCCCGGTGGGCGAGGTGCTGGTCGAGACGAGCGCCGACGGCGCGGTCGCACGCCTGGCGTTGCCGGCCGACGACGTCACCGACCCGCCGGGTCGCGCGCGTCGGGATGCGACGGTGGCCCGTCGCATCACCGGGTGGGGTCGCGGGCGGAGCGACCTCACCGACCTCCCCGTGGACCTCTCGGGCGCGGACCTGTCCGAGTTCCAGCGGCACGTGCTGCTGACGCTGCGGGCCGAGGTGCCGGCGGGGGAGACCGTGACCTACGGGGAGCTCGCCGAGCTCGCCGGTCGACCGGGCGCCGCACGCGCGGTCGGCACCGCGATGCGCAAGAACCCGGTGCAGCTGCTGATCCCGTGCCACCGCGTCGTCGCCGCGAACGGGATCGGCGGCTACGGCGGCGGTCCCGGCGGGATCGCGCTCAAGCGGGCGCTGCTGGCCCGGGAAGGTCGCGGTCGACCCACCGGGTGACCACGTCGACGAAGCGTGCCGGCACCTCGAGCTGGGGCGCGTGGCCCGCGTCGGCGAACTCGACGTAGCGCCAGTCGTGGCGCCGCCGGGCGAGGGCCCGGGCGAACGAGACCGGGACCAGCCGGTCCTGGCCGCCGTGCACGAGCAGCGTCGGGACGTGCACCCGGGTGAGGTGGTCGCGCATGTCGGTGATGAGGTACCGGAAGAGGGATCCGCCGCTCACCGCGTAGGCGGGCGCGGCCTCGGGATAGTCGTACCGCTCCGTCGCCTGGGCGACGTACGCATCGCGGATCTCCGGCTGGATGCGGCCGGGGTCGGCGTAGACGGCCGAGAGGGTGACGTCGACGAGCCGCTCCGGACCGAGCCGCATCGCCCGGGCCTGGACCACCGGCGTCGCGATGCGCGGCGCGAGCAGCGCGGCGAACTTGGCGGTGCGCGCCATCGCGTCGAACGAGCCGACCGGACGGGGGAGCGCGGGGTTCACGAGCACCAGGCCGGTGAAGCCGGCGGCGTCCCGGGCGACGACCGCCACCGCGACGGACGCGCCCATCGAATTGCCGACCACGACGGCGGGCCCGGCCTCGTCGAGCACCGTGCGCACGACCCGGGCATGGAGGTCGAGGTCGGTGGGCAGGTCCGGGCAGCGGGTGCGGCCGAAGCCGGGCAGGTCGATCGCGGTGACCGTGGCCCCGAGCGCGTCGGCGAGTGGTTGCGCGACCGGCTCCCATCCGACGGTGCTCGCGCCGAGGCCGTGGACGAGGAGCAGCGGGGGTGCGTCCAGGTGCGGGGCGGTGGGTGTCCACTCGACCGCGTGGACCTTGAGGTCGTCGACCGCGAACCAGCGTTCCTGCATCACCCGGTCGACTCCGCCGACTCGGCCGCGCGGTCGATGCCGAGCGCGAGCAGGAGGTGCTCGTGCAGCTCCATCCAGACGGTGTGGTACGAGTCGATGCGCGGCGAGGTGAACCAGTCGCGCTCGCCCTCCTCGACCTGCGTACGCGCGTGACGGAGACGCGCGCGGTAGTCGCCGAACTCCTCGACACGCGTGCCGAGCCGCCGCACGATCGGACCGGCCTTGTCGTCGATCGCGCCGAGCCGGTCGATCACGGCCCACTCGCCGGGGTGCGCCTGCCAGTCGTGGCAGACGCGGATGACCTCGGCGTTGCGCGGCAGGAATTTCTCGTACGCGGCGCGCACCGCCGCCTCGTCGTCGCCGGTCCGGCGGTACTCGACCTCCGCCGCGGCGCGGCCCGCGGGTGAGAGCAGCAGGTGCTCGTTCTTCTCGCTCGCCCGGCCTGCGGCCACCAGCGCGGCCGACTCCGCGTCGCGCGGGTGCGGGATCCGGCCGCGCAGGCGCAGCCGGAGGAGCACGGGGCGGGAGTCCATCCGGGTGAATCTACGCCGGGCGGTAGGGTCGCCCGCCATGAGTGACCTCGGGAGCGGTGTGACGGTGTTCGTGGCGGAGCCGGTGGAGGGTCGGTGGAAGATGCTCCACTCGCCCGACGACGTGCTCGAGCTGATGGACGAGGGCGCCGAGGGCGTCGTCGCGGGCGTGCAGGACGCGGGCGCCACGTTCCTCGCACCGATCTTCGACGAGCTCACCGCGGTGGTGTGCATGTCGGGCACGCCGTCGAGCCACATCGGCATCGTCAGCCGCGAGTACCAGGTGCCCTGCATCATGGCGACGACGTTCACGGCCGGCCCGCCCGACGACGGCGCCACGGTCGCGGTCGACTGCACCGCGGACACCGGCGTCGTCCGGAGCGTCGGCTGATGGCCCACGACAAGGCCGAGGTCAACCGCTGGCTCGACTACCACGGCCGGATCTCGGGCCGGATGACGTCGGAGCGCACGGCGCTGGAGTCGGCGCTGATCCCGGTCACCGCCTACATCGTCATCTCGTGCCTGGAGGCGTACCGGCGCTACCCGGCGATGATGACCGAGATCGCCGCGGCCATGGACCCGGCCGAGATCGGCGCCACCGGCCGCCGACCCGGGAGCCAGGTCGACGCCGTGCACCTCTGGTCGATCAGCAACCTGCCGCTCGTCATCCGCAGCGCGCTCGAGCCGTTCGGGATGCTCGACCCCGAGGACGAGGTCGAGCGCCTCGGGACGGTGTTCGACTTCTGGGCGCCCGCCGCACTGGCGTTCCGCGGCGACGGTCACCACCAGGCGTGGGACGCCGGACTCTCGGTGCGGCGCTACGACGACGACCTGATCGCCGAGATGGTCGCCGGCGCGACGCCGGTCGCGGACGACGCCGACGCGCGCAAGCAGATCGCGAAGACCAACGCGCTCCTCACGTCGTTCCTCTTCCTCCTCTACTTCGACACGCGCGCCGGCTACCAGGACACCGGTCCGTACCCGCTGCCGGACGGCCGCACCGTGCTCGTACGCGACTTCAACGAGTTCGGCGTCGGCTACTTCCCGTGGAGCACCGAGGTGTGCGCGGGACTGCCGCACTCCAACCTCACCTGCGCGTTCGTGCTCGACGACGTGAGGGTGACCACGAACGACTGGGGCACCTCCACGACCGATCCCGTCGACTACTTCGCCCGACTCTCGGCCTTCGCGATGTACGACAGCACCGGCGGGGCGCTCACCCCGGTCCCGCTCGCGGAGCTGGCCGATCTCGGCGCGGCGGTGAAGCAGGCGCAGTCGCAGCTCTACCGCCTGATCGCGGGGATGAGCCGCAAGGAGAAGATCGACTCCGGCGCGTTCGTCTACTTCACGTTCCTGCGGCCGTTCGCCGTCGCGGCCGGGATCGAGGACCGGCTCGACTGGACCGTGCCGCGCGACAGCATGGATCTGTACGAGGCGTTGTCGATGATCGAGGGCGTGCCCGAGGGCGTGCCCTACGACCCCGACGTCCCGTACTACGCGTTGCTCCCGTGATCCGCCGGCTCGACGCGGCGGGGCCCGGGCTCACGCTGCACGTCGAGGTCGAGGTCCCGGACTCCGGGCCGGTGCGCTACGAGCTCGTGGCGGCGGGCGAGGCGGTGGGTCCGGGGTTCGTCGTCGTGCGCGCCGAGGACATCCCGGCGCCGCGCCACGGCCGGTTCGAGTTCCGCGCGGACGGCATCTGGACCGAGCTCGTCGAGGAGGAGCCCGGTCGCTGGACGCTGGGCCTCGAGGCGTTCGGTCTGCGGGTCGACGACCCGGAGCACGAGATCGGCGACCGGATGGCGGTGGGCTACGACCTCGACGTCGACGACGGCATGGTCCACGGCGACCTGTTGATCGGCACCGCGGTGATCGCGGTCGCGCTCCCCGCGACGTTCGTTTGACGCGAAATCGACGCGCAGAATCGCAACTCCTGTCTCGGTACTGCGTGCCAATTCGGGTGGTCGCGCTAGAAGTCGACCGCCGAGAGGTCGGGCAGCCACTTGGCGGCGCGCTCGACCGCGCGCTTCCACTGGCCGCGGTCGGTGGGTCCACCCGGCTCGTAGCGGGCGATCGGCGCCCACGTGTCGGCCAGCGACGCGAGCGAGGGCCACATGCCCACGGCGAGGCCGGCCATGAACCCGGCGCCGAGCGTGGTGGCCTCCGTGACCGGCGAGATCTCGACCGGCTTCTGCGCCGCGTCGGCGAGCGCCTGCACGAACGTAGGGTTGCGGGACATCCCGCCGTCGATGCGCAGCACGGCGATCGGGGCACCCGCGTCGGTCTCGGCCGCCTCGACCAGGTCCGCGCCCCGCTCCGCGATCCCCTCGAGTACGGCCCGCACGATCTGCGGCCGGCCGCTGCCGCGGGTGAGCCCGAGCAGGGTGCCGCGCGCGCCGTAGTCCCAGTTCGGTGTGCCGAGGCCCATCAGCGCCGGGACGTAGGTGACGCCACCCGTGTCCGTGCACTGCTGCGCGACCTCGTGTGACTCCTCGGACGTGGCGAGGATGCCGAGGTCGTCCCGGAGCCACTCGACGTTGGTGCCGGCCGACAGCATGATCGCCTCGAGCCCCCAGACCAGCTCGCCGCCGATCTCGCTCGTGACGATCGGGAACGTGCCGCCGCCCCCGCGGGTCTCGAAGCCGGGGCGGTCGGGCCCGAGCACGAGGTCGAGCATGCCGCCGGTGCCGAACGTGATCTTCGCGGGCCCGGCCGCCACGCAGCCCTGGCCGACGAGCGACGCCTGCTGGTCGCCGATGAGGGCGGCGAGCGGCGGGGCGCCCGGGAGCGCGGTGGCGGGAGCGACGATCCCGCTCGTGTCGACGACCCTGGGCAGCATGCGCTCGGGGATGCGCAGCGCCTCGAGGGCGGTCGGGTGCCACCCCGATCCGTCGGCGCGGCGCATGACGGTGACCGCGGCGTTGCTGGCGTCGGTGACGTGCGCAGCGCCCTCGGTGAGGACCCACGCGATCCACGAGTCGACGGTCCCGATGCACAGGTCGCGCTCGCGGTCGGGGTCGACGGCGTCGAGGATGCTCTCGAACTTGGTGCCCGCCGCGTTGGGCGCGAACCGCAGCCCGGCCGCCTGGTGGATCAGACAGTTCATGATCGTGCGCAGGTCCTGCCAGCCCTGGGCGGGTGCCACCGGCTCGCCGGTGGCACGGTCCCAGACGACCGCCGAGCCGCGCTGGTTCGTGATGCCGACGGCGTCGACCGGACCGCCCCAGGCCGCCAGGCAGGCGCGGGCGGAGTCGAGGACCAGGCGCGCCATCAGCGCGGCGTCGAACTCGACCATGCCCGGCTCGGGCGAGTCAGGAAGGTTGTCGCGGTGCTCCTCGTGGAGGACGGTCGCGTCGTCGGTGACGATCGCGGCCCGGACCGACGAGGTGCCGATGTCGCAGACGAGGACGGCCATCAGTCGGGCCACACCGCGTCGCCGGTCGCCCACGGATCGGGGAGACCGAGCTTGCCGGGGTTGAGGATGCCGTTCGGGTCGAGCGCGCGCTTGGTGGCGGCGAGCACGTCGAAGGCGGGGCCGAGCGCCTCGCGCACGAAGCGCGAGCGGTTGAGGCCGACGCCGTGGTGATGGCTCAGCGCGCCGCCGTGCGCGAGCACGGCGCGGGTGCCGGCGTCCCACGCGGCCCGGTAGTACGCCTCCCGCTGCTCCTTCGGGGGCTGGCCCGCGAAGGTGAAGTAGAGGCAGGCGCCGTCGGGATAGGAGTGGCTCTGGTGCGCGCTCGCGACGAGCGTCCCCTCGACGGCACGGATCGCCGCGGTGGCCGCCTCGTAGATCTCCACGCTGCGCGCCCACGGCGCCGAGATCTCCATGGTGTCGACCACGTAGTCGCGGCTGATGAGCGCCTGCAGCGCGCTCGTGTCGTTGCGGTGCTCGAGCCAGCGGTCGACGAACGCCGTGTCGGAGAGCGCCGCGTCGCGGCACTCCTCGGCGACGACGGCCATGGTGGCGTCCACGATCAGCTCGTCGCCCTCGTCGAGCACGAGGAGCAGGTGGTCGTCGGGGCCGGTCTGGTACGAGCGGTCGGACTCGATCGCGTCGTAGACCCGCAGCACCGCCGGACGCGCGCCGCGGTGGATGATCCGGCGGCACGCGTCGTTGGCCGCGTCGAAGCTCCCGAACGCGTACGCCGCGGTCTTCGTGGTCGCGGGCCGCGGGTGCAGTCGGAGCCGGGCGCCGGTGATCACACCGAGGGTGCCTTCCGAGCCGACGAAGACCTGGTTGAGGTCGGGCCCGACCGCGGCGCGCGGCACGCCGCCGGTGGTGATCTGCGTGCCGTCGGCGAGCACGACGTCGAGGCCGACGACCATGTCCTCGATCTTGCCGTAGCGCGTGCTGAGCTGACCGGCGCCGCGACAGGCGAGCCACCCGCCGACGGTCGAGAGGTCGATCGACTGCGGCCAGTGCCCGACGGTGACGCCGTGCTCGTTGCGCAGCGTGTCCTCGAGCCAGGTGCCGAAGGTCCCCGGCAGCACGTCGAGCACGAGGGACTCGCGGTCGATGCCGACGATGCCGCTCATCGCGGTCAGGTCGAGGACGACCCCACCGTGCACCGGCACGCTCGCCCCGCACACGCCGCTGCGGCCGGCGGCCGGCGTCACCGGCACCCGGGCCGCGTTGCACGCGGCGAGCACCGCGGCGACCTGGCCGGCGTCGGCGGGACGCACCACGGCGGCGGCGCGCACCGGCGTGTCGCCGTCGACGGCCCAGACCATCGCCAGTGGCCACCAGTCCCGGCTCGCCTCGGCCGTGGCCTCCGGTGCGACCAGCACCTCGGCGCCGGTGGCCTCCAGCGCCCCCAGCAACGCGGCGTCGACCGGGACCCGGGTCCCCTGCAGTCGCTCCCCGACGGTGGCGGCGTCGCCGGCGAACGGGATCGGCTCCGTGGGCTCCCCTGAATACGTCACGGGCGGGGACATTAGAGGTCGGCACGCCGACCGGCGTCGGGACCATGGCGACGGGACGGTGACCGGCCCCGCCGATGGGACTTCCGCCCCTGGGAGCCCGGCCCGCTCCGGTGCATCGTCCGCGTCGGATGAGGCAGTCGAGGGAGGCGAGCCCTCATGCGGAATGTCATGGAGCGTCCGAATCCGTCGCAGGCCGTGCTCGTCGGTGGCGCCTGGGGTGCCGTCGAGGACTGGCAGTGGGTCAGGGCCGAGCTCGCCCTGCGGCAGATCGTGGCGACCGTCGTCGACCTGCCGTCCCTTCGGAGCGGCGATGCGACCCGCGGCGACGACGTCGCCGCGGTTCGCACAGTGATGGACTCGAGCGACGCAGCGGTGATCCTGGTCGGCTGGTCCTACGGCGGGGCGCTCATCAGCGATGCGGCGTTCGGGGTGCCGGGGGTGGCGCGACTCGTCTACGTGGCGGCGATTCCGGAGTCGGCGGGGGCCGGCGCGGGCGACGTACCGCCGTTCCCCGCACCCGATCTCTCGCACGTGCGGTTTCCCGACGACCGTACGTGCGTGCTCGACGACGACTGGTGGTTGACCGACGGCCCCGGAGCGAGCCTGCCCACCGAGGTGGTCGGTCAGCTGCGGGAGCACCGCCGCCGCCCGATGAGCCTGGCTGCACTGACGGGATCACAGCGTCACGACGCGTGGCGCAGCGTGCCGACGACCGTCGTGCTGGGTGCCGACGACGAGCTGAACCCGCCGGAGTGTCAGCGGTGGGCGGTCGAGCGGTTCGGCGACGTCCGGATCCTTCCGGGTGATCACTTCCTGCTGTTCCGCAGCCCGGCCGCCATCGCCGCCGTGATCGGAGAGTCGCGCTAGGGGATCAGCGTCTCGGGGAGCTCGGCGCTGCTGCGCTCGTGCTCGAGCGCCGACCGGAACTCCTCGACCTCTGTGCGGATCCGCTCCTCGTCCCAGCCGAGTTCCGGCGCGATGAGGCGGGCCACGTCCTCGGCGGCCGCGGCGGTGGCGTCCCGGCGCAGCAGCCGGGCGCGCGTTCGCCGCGAGAGCACGTCGTCGAGGGTGGTGGCCATCTCCTCGCGCACGGCGTAGAGCGCCTCGGCGCGGGTGTACGGGAGGCCGGGAACGAGCGGCTCGGCGAGTCCCGCCCGCGAGTCCGCCAGGCGCAGGACGTCGACCGCCATCGAGCCGTAGCGGCGCTCGAGGTGCTCGTCGTCGGGTTGCGGTCCCTCGGCGCCGAGCAGTCGCAGCGTTTTGGTCCGGCACGAGAGCCGGCGCCCGAGCTGGTCGAGCGCGGCGTCGACGGTGTCCTGGGCCATCTTCCGGTAGGTCGTGAGCTTGCCGCCGGTGATCGTGATCATCCCGCTGTCACCGATCGCGACCTTGTGGCGACGCGAGAGGTCGGCGGTCTTCTGCCCGACGGTGCCACCGATGACGAGCGGCCGGAGTCCGGCCCACGTGCCGACGACGTCCGCCTCGGTGAGCGGCGTGCGCATCGCCAGGTTCATCGCGTCCAGCAGGTACTTCACGTCCTCGGCGGTGCACTGCGGGTCGTCGATCGGACCGTCGTAGTCGGTGTCGGTCGTGCCGATGTAGGTGAAGTCGCCCCACGGGACCACGAAGATCGAGCGCCGGTCCTTGGGGACCGGGACGATGACCGCGATGTCGTTGCGGACCTTCTCCCACGGGACGGTGATGTGGATGCCCTTCGCGGGTCGGATCGAGTGCGGGTGCACGCCCTCGTCCATCTCGCGCACCTCGTCGGAGAAGACCCCGGCCGCGTTGACGACGGTGCGCGCGCTCACCGAGAGCTCGCGCCCGTCGGCGGTGACCGTCGCGCCCGTGACCTTGCCGTTGGGGTTGCGGTGCAGCGCGGTGACGCCGGCGTGGTTGACGACGACCGCACCGTGGGCGGCGGCGGTGCGCGCGACCGTGAGCGTGTACCGCGCGTCGTCGGCCTGCGCGTCGTAGTACAGGTAGGCGGCGGCGACGTTCGGCTCGCGCAGCGTGGGCATGTGCGCCAGCGCCGTCTCCTTGTCGATCCGCCGGTGCACCTTGCGGATCCGCGCACCGCCGGTGAGGTCGTACATCCACAGCGCCGAGCCGAGCGCCCGCGCGATCTTCGGGTTGATCAGGCCGTCGCGGCTGAGCACCGGGATGAGGAACGGGAGGACGCGCACGAGGTGCGGTGCGTTGTGCAACGCCCGCTGCCGCTCGTAGAGGGCGTCGTAGACGAGACGGATCTCCTTCTGCTGGAGGTACCGCAGGCCGCCGTGGAACAGCTTCGAGGACTTCGACGACGTGCCGCTGGCGAAGTCGTCGCGCTCCACCAGCGCCACCTTCAGGCCGCGGGTGGCGGCGTCGAGCGCCACCCCGGCCCCGGTGATCCCGCCACCGATGACGAGGACGTCGAAGTCACCGCCGTCGAGGCGCGCGAGTGCGGCGGCCCGGTCGAACGACATGGCGCCAGGTTACCGGTCGGTCGCCGGGCCGGTTCCGGTCGGACCCGGCTCAGGAGGAGGGCACGAGCACGGCCCGGGACTCGACGACCGGGTAGTCGAGGACCGCGGTGCGGGTCACCGGGTCGAGGGAGTCCCACGGCCCGGCGCCGACGCGCCAGCGCACCGCGAGGCGGATCAGGGCCCGGACCCGTACCGTCGGCCGGCCGCGCGTCTCGAACACGTGGCGCACCTCGGACCGGCCGGGCGGCGGGACCCCGAGGCCGGCGGCGCGGGCCGTCGTACCGTCGCCGAAGTCCCACGACACCGACTCCGGCGTCGCCTCGACGCTCACGGTGAGACCGAACGCGCGGACCGTGTCGGCGACCGGCGCGGTGGTGTACCCCTCGACCCAGAACCACGACTCGAGTCCGGTGAGCCCGCGTGCCGCGGGGTTCGCACCGACGCGCGCCGGCGGGTACGGCAGATCGCGCACGAGACGCTCCGCGACGGCACGGGGGTCGACGCCGAACTGCTCGGGTCGCAGCCACACGCTGGCGAGGTAGTGGTCGCCCGCGAGGTCGGCGCACCACACGTGGTACACGGACGACTCGGGTCCGGGCCGGGGGACGTCGATCGGCACCGCGCGGTAGTCGCCGGACGGCGTCCGACGCAGCGCGACCTCCCCGGCGGCCGGCTCCCATCGCCGCACGCACGCCTCGGGGTCGCCGCCGCCCGCACCGTGGCGCGCCGGCACCTCGGTCCAGGTGCGGTCCCGTCCGACCACCACGTGCGCGCCCGTCGGGTCGGTGCTCGCGTCCGCCCACCCGGACGCGCCGGCCGGCGGGGCGGTGACGCCGGCGAGCGCGCCACCGACGAGGATCACGAGCGCGAGATGGCGGAGGCGTCTCCGGCCCCGACCGTCCGTGGTCGTCCGAGTTCCCATCCCTGGTGCCCCTTCCGGTGCCCCGAAGTCCTGGTACGACTCCGCCACCCCGTGCTCGAGGTCAGGGTACGGACAGCGCTCCGGAGTGTCCCGGCAGCTCAGGCCGAATCATCAGGCTTGGGGACGCGCGAGCTGAGAACGTTCTCGGCTTCCCATCGCGCGATGGTCGCGTCGTCGACGCCGAGCAGCTCGCGGAGCACCGCGCGGTTGTGCTCGCCGCGGTACGCGGGTGCACCGTGCGCGCCGACGGTCGCGCCGGAGAACCGCCACGGCGCCTGCGGGATGCGCACCGTGCCGCCGCGCCGGTCGTCGACCGCGACGGTCGCGCCGCGCTCGGCCGCCCAGGTGGACGTCATCGCCTCGCCCGACGCGCGCACGACGCCCATCGCGATGCCGGCCTCGGCGAGCGTCGCCTCGAGCACGTCGAGGTCGGTGTAGGTGATCGTCCACGCCTCGAGCAGCGCGAGCAGCTCGTCGCGGTGTGTGCGGCGGGTGTCGGGCGCGAAGCGCGGCTCCGCCGCGAGGTCGGGACGGTCCATGGCGACGCAGTACATCTCCCACACGCCGGCACTCGCGGGATCGCCGCCGGTGACGACGGAGACGCCGGCGCCGGTCCGCAGGATCGGGGTGTACGGCGGGGCCAGCGACGGCCGGTAGTCGCCGGGATCGACCGGCGAGAGGTCCCAGTGGACGAAGTCGTTCGCGTGGAGCAGCGCCTCGGCCATGTCCACCTCGACCCACTGCCCGGCGCCGGTGCGCTCCCGCTGGAACAGCGCCGCGGTGATCGCGCCGGTGAGGTGCAGGCCGGCGTAGACGTCCGCGTGGCTCATGCCGTCCTGGACGGGGACGGGCCGCTCCGGATGACCGGCGGCATCGGCGCGCCAGCGGGCGCCGGCCTCGATCAGTCCCATCTCGGCGTGGATGATCACCGCGTACGCGCGCCGGTGGCGCCACGACCCTTCCTGGCCGTAGCCGCTGATCGAGGCGAGGATCACGCGTGGGTTGCGCGCGTGCAGCACGTCCCAGCCGAGCCCGAGCCGGTCCATCACGCCGGGCCGGAAGTTCTCGATCACCACGTCGACGTGCTCGACGAGCCCGAGCACGATCTCCACCGCCTCGGGCCGGGTCAGGTCGAGCGAGATGTTGCGCTTCCCCGTGTTCTGCTGCGCGTAGTACAGCGAGATCGACCCGACCTTCGGCTGGGCGAATCGGGTGAGGTCGCCCTCCGGCGGCTCGAGCTTGATCACCTCGGCGCCGAAGTCGTGCAGGTTGCGGCCCGCGATGGGACCGGAGAGCACCCGGGACAGGTCGAGGACGCGGATCCCCTCGAGCGGGCCGGGGCCGGGCACGTCAGGCGACGGAGCCGAAGGACCCGTCGGCGCGCACGACGTCGAGGCCGAACGCGCTCCACGCCTGCATGCCGCCCTCGAGGTTGACCGCATCGAGTCCCTGCTCGCGCAGGAACGCCGTGGCCTGGCCCGAGCGGGCTCCGGACCGGCAGACGCACAGGATCGTGCGGTCGGCCGGCAGGCCGGACCAGCCGTCGGGCAGCGTGCCGAGCGGGACGAGGGTCGCGCCGGGCGCGTGCCCCGCCTCGAACTCGGCCGGTTCGCGCACGTCGAGCAGGAACGGGTCGTCGAGCTCGTCGACGTCGCCGGCGGTCACGGAGGGCAGGTCGGTCATCGGGATCCTCGCTTCGTCGCCTTCTCGGGCGCCTTCCGGGTCGTCTTCTTCGCCGCCGCCTTCTTCACGGCCTGCTGCGCCGGCACCTTCTTCGCCGGGGCCTTCTTCGCCGGGGCCTTCTTCACCGGCGTCGCGGCCTTGGCGGCGGCCGGCTTCGCGGTCGCCTTGGCCCCGGTCTTCTTCACGGTCGCGGCCTTCTTGGCGGGTGCGGCCTTCTTCACGGGTGCCGCCTTCTTGGCCGGCGCCTTGGCGGCCGCCTTCGCGACCGCCCTCTTCGCGGGTGCCGCCTTCTTGGCCACGCGCTGATCGGCGGAAGTCGCCGGCTTCGCCGTCGCGGCCTTGCCGGCGGTCTTCTTCGCGGTGGCCCCGGCCGCCGTCTTCTTCGCGACGGTCTTCGCCGCCGCCGGCTTCGCCGTCCGCTTCGCAGCGGCCCGGGTGGGCCGCTCCGCCGAACCGGTCGCGCCCGGCTTCGCGCCGCGGGCCGGCGGTCCGGGTGGCGGCCCGGTGGGAACGGGGGGCGGTCCCGCGGCCACGACGGGCTCCGGCGGGCGCTTCGCGGCCCCCGGCTCCTTTGCCGCCTTCGCCCCGCCCTTGGCGACGGTCTTGCGGGGCCGGCTGGCGCGGACCTCCGCCTCGACGGTCTCGTCGCTCGGTGCGCCGGCGACGTGCTCGAAGCCGGGCAGCGCGAGCTCGATCCCGCGCCGCGGGGCGTCGACGGCCTGGACGACGAAGCTGCGCTCCTCGCCCTGGTGCAGCACGTCGCGCGCTTTGTTCGGCCGGGGGTCGCCCATCGCGCTGAGGGGCACGTAGCAGCGCACGTCGTCGACGACGACGAACGCGCCGTGCGACGAGAACGCGTCGACGGTGCCGGTGACCTCGGTGCCGAGCCGGTGGTCGATCACGAACTGCAGGAACGGCGCCGGCTGGTTGACGGTCTCGGGCTCGGACGCCTCGGGCTTGGTCCGGCCGCGTCCGCCGCGCCGGCGCCGGCGTCCGCCGCTCGGGCTCGTCATCGCGTCGGCGGTCGCC
>WBZN01000105.1_pt1 | contig 127038 bp, 126 predicted proteins | sample 5204281 | NCBI WGS metagenome assembly WBZN01 (sample SAMN12344347, study PRJNA552823) | activated sludge metagenome | biome: Activated sludge suspended growth; feature: Nitrification reactor; material: Wastewater; isolation source: activated sludge from nitrification reactor of wastewater... | reverse complement strand
GTTTCAGCGAAAGCCAGGAGGGTGTCCTCAACGCCCGAGAGGTCATACCGAAACTGAGGCCAATCCTCTTGCTGCCAGTTATAGATCATGAGCCGATTATAGCACTCATTCGGCTCATGTAAAGTCATATATGTGAGCCGAATGTGATTCCTATTCGGCTCATACATATTAGGTAGCCGGAACGATTGGACGAGACCAGCGAGCCTTGGCGGCAAGCGAGGCGATGGCATGACGCTGTTCAGGGGTGAGACGTTGGGCTCGAGCGATCCCACCCTTCTTCGCGCCGAGTTTTCCCAGGGCCACTGCGTGTGGATTCTTGGCTTTATCGGTTGGTGTAGACATGAACTCCATCCTTGTAGCAAATTATCCGTAAACAGGCCAGGGGAAGGATGGCCCCAAAGAGGTCTTCTTTGGAGACGTGGTTCCAGTCAATCATACGCCGGCGTTGGCGTGTTGTGAATTCAATAAGGACAGCGATGAGGTCAAATGAGGACACTAGCTGGTGACTGTCCTAATTTGGAGGCACAATTGAAATGAGGACACTCTCAATCAAAGTAGGACAGCTACGGGGTAATTAGGACAGCACCCAAATCCGTGTCGGCCGGCACACCAATTTCTTTGGCCGATCGGTATTGGCTGATTTCCATCGGCTTCACATACTCAAGAGCTCCCCAGGGGGCACGGATTTGAGTTTATGCATGGCGGCTCCTCCCTCAGTGATAGTCCACAATCTCAACGTCTTCCTCCCCTGTGGCTGTCCAACAAAAACAGAGGCGGAATTGATTGTTGATTCGAATGCTATATGCTGCCCTGCGCGGTGACCTTTGAGCGCTTCCAGTCGGTTCGCAGCGGCACTCGCAAATCCTGCAACTCCGTCGCGATCTCCAACTGCCGCACCTTGCGCCTCGCCACGACGGCAATGTTCGCACCCCCCGAACCGGCCGACCTTTCGAAAGCGCCTCTGTTTGAGCACATTTGAACGCGGGACCTTCCAGACGAGAATGACTCCTGGCATTATCTCCCGTTCGCCTTATTTTGTCCCGATCGTTCACGTCGCCTGACACCTCAGACCGCTGTTTGCGGTCTGCAGCGCGCGACGAGTGGACCACTGCAAGAGGAACGCCCTCGGGTCAGGTTGAGGTAGTCCCCTCGCGCCGTCCGCAGCCTTAACTTGGATAACCTGTTCAATCTGACGGTTCGGTGACCGAGCCGCTCAAGCCCATCACAAGCCCCAGGTATTGGCTGCTTGAATGATGTCGGTATCAAAGTCCGTTTCGTTAATGATCAGATTGCGAAAATCATCGAATGCCAACACATTGTTGTCGGCGCTGTTCAAATACCGCCCCACTGCCTCCCGCAAGCCCACGCGGCGAGCGAAATCGAGAAAGATACTCCCGTAAATCGCACCCTCGACGTTGTCTCCCGTGAGAGCGGGCACCACGTTCCCGGCGCCGTTCAGGGTTCCCACCTGGCTGTAGCCGGTCAGGCTCGTTGTCTGCAACAACGGCGCAGCCGAAAGCTCATCCCTGAAAAACGCTTGACGGAGCGCCGCTCCTGTCAGTGGCGGGGTCCGCCGGAGGCTGAAGAAAAAGAATCGCTCGGAAAAGATACCAAGGGATTCGATCCACGCGATGAAAGGCGTGGTAGCAAGATTGGTGTTATGAAACGGCGGCAGGCCCGACGCAATCCGGTTGGTGATCCATACCAGGTATTGCGCCTCGACGGATGCACGTGTCGCGCGCGGCATCAATGCAAAGTACAGCGCGTGCGCCAATTCGTGCGGAATCAGCGTCGGATCCGTTGCCGGTGTACCGGCCGGAATCGGAGCTGCGGCGTCCGGGACGGGATCAGGAACACCGAATAGTCGTCGGTCTACCGGAGCCGGGCCTGGGGGATTAAAGGTCTTGTGCTTGAGGCGAATCAGGGGGAAACCGGTTCCAAGGGATACAGGCTCTACGAACGCCAGAACCGATGGACTGTTGTCGGGGTAGACCACCTCGATACGCGGAAGCATATTGCGTGTCGCCGCTACGGTGGTGTCCTGGCCGAATGGAAATGCCTGCCGCCCCGCGCGGTTGAATGGGCTGAATTGCCGGAACACGGCATCATACACACGCAAGCAGCTCTCCATGATACGAAAATGATCCCGCTGCTCCGCATTCGTATTGATATTAATCGTGCCCCCATTGGCAACGCTGAAATTCTGCGTCACCTCAACCGGGATAGGGAAGTTACCATCGAGGACTCGAACCACGGAGTTCTGCGCATAAACCGTGACCGTGATCGTCCCACTTGGCCCAGTAGGGTCTCTCGTCACATTGGCAAGTCCGGCATTGGCCACCGTCACTTGACCGGTTTCGTTCGTTAGGAAAAACAAGGTTTGTGGCACACGAAAAAAATCGAAATGGGATACGTAGGTCCGTCGAAGCGGGGTTCCCTGAAGCGTGACAGTGAATGTGACAGCCATAGGTTTCTCCTTTCTTCGTCTAGCGCACCGAAAAGCCTTACGTTGCCGGGAGCCACCGCGCAAAAGGAGGCGAGAACGACCGTGGCGGGCCCGGCTGACCAGCGGGCCAGGGTTGCCGGCACAAGGCAGATCCGCTACTTTGACAGGGCCGCCCGCAGCTGGGCGTATGCCTGGCAGACACGATCGTATTGCTGCTGCATTTCCCACAATACTTCGTCGAGCGCCCACAGGGCACAGGAGCGCTTGAGGGCATCCGCGGGATCATTCGGCATCGCATACCTGGCACAGCGCCGGTCTAGCTCAACGCTTAGGGCGGCGTCATCCAGCAGAGGCTGTGCGCCATTTGGATCAATGACAAGTTGCCACGCTTCTTCTTCGATTCGCGCAAGCGTCTTAGACAGACCTTGCCGCCATCGTTGCCCCATGTATGGAAACGCTTCCTTCCCCAATGGATCTACCAGTCGCGCACCTAGCAAATAGTCGCGAATTTCTGAGACAAAGGGCCCCACTGATCCATCTTGCTCAGATTGCGCCAGGCGGATAACTTTTGAGCGTGCACTTGCGCTAAAGAGGTTGTCACGGTCGAGCATAGACAGAAGAATCGGAAGCCACTGCTGGTCGCTGGAATCCTGGATCGCCTGCCGATATCGCGAGAACGACTCAAGATATGCGGCATGCACTGCCTCAAACTCGGCGAACACCGGTGAGACATATTTCTCAAATAGATCCCCACGTTGCTGTTTACGAAACGTGAGGAGTTGAATGATCCGATCGGCAAGCTTGTCGACAAGGTCGATGATCATGGATGGCTCCTACAGGCCTGAGTCACTTCTACCTTTGGGGGCAGTTTGTATTCCATGCCTCGTCACCCGCCGGCAGATGAACGATCCGACCGATTGTTGCGTCGTGAACGCCCATGGCAAGGCGCCATGTAAGGCGACCTGCCATCGTCCTTACGATGGGCGCGATGGATCATCGCTGCGCGACCAGCGCCCTGCCGGCATCTTTCAGCCCCGACCGGCAGGGAGCGGAGCGCCACATCGAAATGGCTTTGGCAAACTGCCGGAAATCGTCCAGGTGGCGACTGCAAATCTGCCAGACAATATTCCAATCGATGGCCTGGTAGCTGTGCACCGCGAGGTTCCTGAATCCCACAGCCTTCTTCATCCGGTCGGCCAGGGTTGGACTGATCACCTGCAGCCGATTAAGCGTATCGAAGTGCTCCGCCATCGTCGAAGGCGGCGAGATGTCGGTGTCCCCGATGAGATGGGAGGCCAGATCGACGGACAGCTGGACGGCCCGCTGAAGATTGAGGGCGATGATGTCCTGCAGATCCGCATCCTGCGCCGGATCCTGGGACGAAGCAGGCGTCTTGACGGCAATCCGTTCGACGCAGCGTCGAAGCGATTCCAGTTTGGCGGCTACGAAGTCTCGATCCATGCTTGCCTTCGTGTCGCCAAGATCCGTCGATAATACGGCATCAAGTCGGCCTCCTCATACGCCTGCCGCCGCAGCAGTTCGGCATATTCCGTGCGGTTCCGGCAGAGCATCAATCGACCAGTGGTGAAGACTTGCTGCAGGAGTGGACCATGCGCTTGGGTGAGGTCGATCGGGTCGATAGGACGTCCCAAGGCCGCGGCGAGTTCGTCGATCAGCTCGATACGGGCATGAGCCGTGAGTGCTGCAGTTGCGCTCACGGCGAGGTCGAGGTCGCTGTCGGGACGCTCTCGTCCGGCGGCAAGAGAGCCGAACAGGATGGCCATGCTCACGGAGGGATGTCGTTCCAAGACCGAGGCAACGGCGGCCCGAACCGTGGCATCCGGTTCACCCTGACATTGCATCTCAGCGCCGACGGCACTCATGGGTGTTCAGGTATCACGAAACCCCCAGCGATGCAAGCCGCGGCCGGGCGATTGAGCCCCGTTAGCCGAACTCGTCCCAAATATGTTACATAGAAATTGTCCCATATCATTTTACAAAGACATGAGGGGGATATGCCCACCGACGACATCACCCAGAAGGTCAGCGACCGTTATGCCCGCGCCGCCTCGACGGGCGAGCAGATGTGTTGTCCGACGGGATATAACTTTGACGATCTGCGTTCATTCATTCCGGATGCCGTGTTGAAAATTTCCTACGGTTGTGGAACTCCGGCAGGACTCGACACCGTGCAGATCGGTGAAACTGTGCTGGATATCGGGTCTGGCGGAGGAATCGATTGCTTCGAAGCGGCGCGCCGCGTGGGCCCTACTGGCCGGGTCATTGGCATCGACATGACCGACACCATGCTGGAGATCGCCCGCCATCATACCCCCACCGTCGCCGCCAATCTCGGATTTCCTCAACCGAACACCGAGTTCCGCAAGGGCATGGCCGATGCGATGCCGGTGGACAATGCCAGCATCGATCTCATCATTTCGAACTGTGTCATCAATCTGGCCCCGGATAAGAGGAAGGTGTTCCGCGAGATGTACCGGGTCTTAAAGCCCGGCGGCCGCTTCACGATCTCCGATATCGTCTCCGACCAGGTCGTGCCGCAATACATGGTTCACGATGCCGCCAAGTGGGGCGATTGCCTCTCCGGATCTTTGCAGGTCCAAGACTATATCGGCGGGATGGTCGATGCGGGTTTCCGTGCCGTGCACCAGATCAAGTCCGGCGCTTGGCAATCGATCGACGGCGTGCATTTTCTCTCTGTCACTCTGACCGGATACAAACTCCCCAACGCGGTTACAAAAGAGGCTCCGCTCTATGCAACCCTCTGTGGACCGTTTTCCACGGTAACCGACGAATTGGGCCAACAGTACCGACGCGGGGTGCCACAGCCAATCGATGCCCAATCTGCACAACTCCTGCGGAGCGCGCCGTTGCGCTCGTTGTTCCTGATTGGTCCCGCCCCGATCACCCTGGCGACGGGCGACCCACGCTGGTGCGCCATCCTTCCGGAGCAGGCACCCTGCGTCTGGCAGGGCGCATACGCCATCCTCGCAGGGCCCATTATCGCCGCCGAGGACGACGATCATCATCAGTACTATCGAGGAGTGCCGCTGGAAATCTGCTCAAAAACCCAGCATGTGCTGACGCAGGACGCCTACCGACCTCACTTCACCATCTACCACCGAAACGCGAATGTCGTAGAGGGCAACGCGGTCAGTTGTTCGCCTGAAGGGATTTGCTGCTGATGCCACGTCATGCCACCGACAACCTCACCACCCCTCGCGAGTGCGCCGCGGTCTTGAAGGCCATGGGCGACGAAACACGTCTTCGCATTGTGGAATCGCTACTGCTGGGCGAGAAGTGCGTGACCGATCTCACGCAAGCCCTCCGCTGCTCGCAGCCACATGTCTCCCATCACCTTCGCATTCTTCGGGAGGCCGGATTGGTGGAAGGACATCGACATGGCAAACAAGTCTGTTACCGGGTGGAACCGACGGTGCAGCGTGCGCTGAAGAATCGCGGCGAGCAGGTGTTGGACTTCGGATGCTGCGAATTGCGATTCCCCACCTCGACCTTGCTCTCCGTGCAGCAGAAACATTGAGACCGGGATGCCGACGATGAACGCGCTACGCACTCTTCGCGATGGTCAGCGATGGCACTGACACTCGTGGTCCAACACAAACCGCTTGCGTCGTCTGCCGAGCAATTGAAGGTGCTCGCAGACATCGGGACCTGCTTGCCATTTGAGGAACAACTCCGGCGAAGCGGCTTGTCGCCGCTCCGCGCCACCGGCATCACGGTGCTCCAAATCAACGTGGGCAAGCTGTGCAATCAAACCTGCCGTCACTGCCACGTGGATGCGGGGCCCGATCGCACTGAGCGCATGTCCCGGGAGACCGCCGAGCAATGTATTGCGGCCTTGGCCAAGACCGACATTCCCACCGTCGACATCACCGGCGGGGCACCAGAGCTCAATCCTCATTTCCGCTGGCTGGTCGAACAGGCCCGTGCCCTGAATCGCCATGTCATGGACCGCTGCAATTTGTCGGTGCTGCTACTCCCGTCGCAGGCTGACCTGGCGACCTTCCTTGCGGCGCACCGGGTGGAGATCGTCGCCTCGCTTCCGTATTACCGTGCCGTGCAAACCGATGCGCAACGCGGCGAGGGCATTTTCGACAAGTCCGTTGAAGCCCTGCGACTTCTCAATGGCCTTGGCTACGGACGGGAAGGCAGCGGGCTGATCTTGAATCTCGTACACAATCCCGTCGGCGCCTTCCTGCCAGCCAAGCAGGATGCCATCGAGGCGCAATTCCGAAAAGAGCTCCAGACCAAACATGGCGTGGCATTCAACCACCTCTACACGATCACGAACATGCCGGTGAGCCGCTTTCTCGAATTCTTGATCGAGACCGGCAACTACCAGGGCTACATGGAGCGGCTTGCAAGTGCCTATAATCCCGCGGCGGCGGCCGGCGTCATGTGTCGCTCAACCCTCTCGGTGGGCTGGGACGGCACGCTCTACGATTGCGATTTCAACCAGATGCTGGATCTTCCGGTGCAGTCCCATGCCCCTGCGCATATCCGGGATGTTGATCCTGCCCGACTTCATCACCGGGAGATCACCACTCGGAATCATTGTTACGGCTGCACGGCCGGTGCAGGATCGTCGTGCGGTGGGGCGGTGACCTAATCAGGATGTTGAACCCGCCGCCCAGGTTCATGCGCAGTCATTTTCTCGCCTCACGAAATTTGACCGGTACGCCTCGGCGGACTCACCTCTCTGCGGCCTTGCTGAATCGACGGTTTGAGCATTCTGCATAGGAAACGGCATGGAAATCTCCCTTCTGACCTTTGCGCTGGTGTTGGCCTTGGCCTATGCCAATGGCACGAATGATGTGTCGAAAGCCATCGCGACCCTGGTCGGCAGTGGAGTGACCAACTACCGGACGGCGATTCTGTGGGGCACAGCCTGGACCGTCGCCGGGGCTGGATTCGCCGCACTGGTCGCCGGAGCGATGGTGAAGACCTTCAGCAACGGTCTGTTGCAAACCGGCACTATTCTTTCACCCACCATCGCCCTCGCCATTCTGTTTGGTGCCATGGTCTGGGTGCTCGTGGCATCGAGAACGGGGCTTCCAGTTTCGACAACCCATGCGCTCGCCGGCGCCATCGTGGGCACTGGCCTGGTGGCGTTTGCGGGCGAGGGGTTAGTATGGACGGCCATCGGCAACAAAATCGCGTTGCCCCTGTTGCTCAGCCCCTTTCTAGCCCTTGCTCTCTCAGTCCTCTTGCACCCCGCCATGAGACGGGCGGCGACAAAATGGGGAGGATCCTGCCTGTGCCTGATGCCGGCTTCTCGCGCATTGTTCACCATTGACGCTCGGGGCAGCACGCGAACCGTTTTTCAAAGCACAGGAATGGGCCAGCCGGTCGTGGCGATACCGGCGCAATGCGACCGCGCCGGCCTGCGAGGCCTGGTTGTGGGCCTCGATACGATTCATTGGTTGTCCAGCGGACTCGCCTCCTTTGCCCGCGGCACCAACGACGCACCAAAAATCGTCGCGATGCTCCTGCTCGGAAGCACGACCGCAACATGGCCCAGCGTATGGTTTCAGTTCGCGGCCTTCGGCGGCGTGGCATTCGCCATGGGCTTAGGAAGTTACTTAGGCGGGCTACGAGTCACCGAAGTGTTGGCCGAAAAGGTCACGCGGATGGACCATGCAGAAGGATTGTCGGCGAATCTCACGACTTCGACGCTCGTGCTCTGCTCCGGCTGGCTGGGACTGCCGGTTTCAACGACTCATGTCAGTAGTTCCTCGATTATCGGCATCGGGCTTCTGAAGGGCGTCACCGCTGTCCGTTGGACAACCGTACGCGACATGGTATTGGCCTGGGTGATCACCGTGCCTGCCGCCGGGAGCTTTGCCGCTCTGGCGTACGTACTCCTCTCCAGCCTCTCATAACGCTATTCCACCCTCAAACGGTCCGCCCCATTTTGTTTCGCAAGACCCATATAGACACATCTCCATGCATTTATGTATTAGTAGCGCTTCCGTGCGATTGCCACATCTCGCAGACAGGAGCCCTGCCCCCTCATGCATCGCCTTCGGCTATCCACCTCGCTCGCACTTTCTCACGCCGTGTTGGTCGGCGCGCTCACACTATCCATCGTCCGCCCGGTGCAGGCAGACAACCTGCCGTTTCCAGAACCGGCGAATGAAAATGCCTATGCCGTGCCAATGGAAAATCTCCGGTTGCGCGTCTGGGCGCAATATCGCCTGCTCTATAACGCGAGTAACATTCCCAGCGGCGTCAATAGCGGAAGCCTCCCAACGGCAGGGACTGGCACCGGCAAACTCAACTATGGAGACACCACGGGGTACGACTTCTTTCGCCAACGCATGCGGCTCGCATTCGATCTTCAACACAAGGACTCAGATAACGTCGGCGCCTATATTCAATTGGAATATCGCGGCGGTTTCGGCGGCTCAAGCCCGGCGGCTAGCGATCCTCGCGGCGAAACGGGCGCCAACGCAGACTCCACAGCCAATGCCTTCAACCGCCTCCAGGCTCGCGGCGTGCGCTACGGCTATGTGTACGTCACGCCCATCGAGCATCAGACGTTGGTCGTCGGCATTCTGCCCACAATCGATCAAGTCGGTCGGGTACTCTGGGACGGCGAATGGGATTTTAATGTCGGCGGCGCTTCGCTCGGCGGGAAAGTCGGCGACGGGGACTACCGGCTCGGTTTTTACCGGATTGCCTCAGACCTCAAAGCCGGGACCATCAGCACTGGATTCGGCAAAGACGGCGACATGTGGGTAGCCGACTACAATAAGCCTATTAAGCTCGGCGCCTATGACATGAAAGTCGGTGGACACGTCTACAGCCTGAACCTCGGCAAGACCGAGAACATTTCCATCGGAGATACGCATGAGAACTGGGCTGCGCTGACGGCATCGGGCGGACTTTTGGGCGGCGCATGGAACGCCTATCTCATGCTCAACAACGGCCGCATCGGCACAGGGCTCACAGGCAATAATCACACGGGCTATTCAGGGAAGTTCGAGGGATCGATCCCTATCGGCTCAACGACCTTCAATCTCTTCGCGCTCTATGCATCCGGCGACAAGGCGGGGCAGACGTCGAACCAGTTCACCACGCCGGAAGCCATTTTGGGCACCAATGGCTATTGGGGCTACTCACATATTTTTAATGCCAATGCACCGGGCGACGTCAACGATTTCGGCGTCAACCTGAATAACGGAGGAGCCGGTCTGATGAGCGTGCAGGCTCAGTTGAAATTTCCCATCATGCCTCGATTGACCGGCACGTTGGAAAGTGCCTACTTCGCTGCGGCTCGATCCCGCGACTTCGGGAACCGCGGCGAATCCAGTTACATGGGCACGGAAACAGGAGCCATGGTGACCTACAACCTCGCAAAAAATCTTAATCTGGATGTCGGAGCCGCTCATGCCTTCATGGGCGATTTTTTGGCGAATCGAACCCAGGCAATCGGCGTTGAACGTTCAATTTACGAAGTCTTTACCCGCTTCCAATATGCCCTGTAGCAACGAAGCTTCGGGAATCATCTGGAGGATCTGATGAGTGACGTCTCACGAAGGCGCTTTCTGAAACTGGGGGCCTGTGTAGTCGGCGGGGCTTGTGCGACCGATGCTCTTCCGTCGCTCGCTCAGGCTGCCGAAGGCGACGACATTACCACGCTGAGGACCACTCTACCCTATCCTCGGGTGCAACTGGCTTCCATCGGACAATTGACGATTGGGCGTGAACAGCTGACCACGTATCCGGATCAGGCCTCGCCGGTCGTGCTTGTGAAACTGGGACGCCCCGCGATCAATGGCGTCGGCCCCGAGCGCGACATCGTCGCATTCAGCCGGCGCTGTTCGCACATGGGCGGCACCCTGAACTTTCGACAGGGCACCGGCACACTCCACTGCCCGCTCCATTACGCCATGTTCGACGCGCAAAAGGGGGGCCTGCTGGTCATCGGACAGGCCACGGACAACCTGCCCCAGCTCGAACTGGAAGTCGATGCCGCAGGAAACGTATTTGCCGTGGGCATCAGCGGCTTACTGTACGGACGACAGGCCAACATCTTGCCTAATTCCGGGACTGTATGAGGAGGAGATCTCGACTATGAGTTCGATCTATCACGGTGAGGACCGGGTACCCGTGCCTCCCGCCGATGCCCAGCAGTTTACGACCGTCTGCTCCTATTGCATCGTCGGGTGCGGCTACAAGGTCTACAAATGGCCGCTAGGGAAAGAAGGCGGCCCGCTGCCCCACCAGAATGCCTTGCGAGCCGACTACAGGACGCAGCAGCCGGAACAAGCCGGCACCTGGATTGCACCGGCCATGCACAGCGTCGTGACGGAGCGTAGCGGCCAACGCTTCAACATCGTGGTCATGCCGGACAAAGACTGTGTCGTGAACAAAGGAAACCATTCTATCCGCGGCGGCACGCATGGCGATGTGCTCTACGCGCCAGACCGCCCGACGGCCGACCGCTTGACCCATCCGCTCCTGTACCGTGGCCACAGCCGCCTGCCCACGACCTGGAACGAGGCCATCGAATTGGGGGCGCGCGTGATCAAAGCCACCCTCGACACATGGGGGCCGGATGCCATCGCCATGAAGTGTTTCGATCACGGCGGCGGAGGTGGGGGATTCGAGAATAACTGGGCCGTCGGTTCCTTCTTCTTCACCGGCATCGGCACGAAGATGGCCTCGATACACAATCGCCCGGCCTACAACAGCGAGGTGTTCGCCTCAGGCGATGCCGGGATTGCCCCGCTTCCCTCGGCCTATCTCGACGCCAAGTTGGCCGATACGATTGTCCTGGTCGGCGCGAACTCCTATGAAACACAGTCGATCTACTTTCTTGAGCATATGTTGCCCAATCTCGGCGGTGGCACCTTGCCGCTCAAGCAGCAAGTGCTTCCAGCGGAACCCCATGCGCGCGGCAGGATGATCATCGTGGACCCGCGGCGTACCTCAACCGTCGCTGTGGCGGAAGCACATGCCGGGAAGGACAATGTCCTCCACTTGCAGATCAACAATGGCACCGACATTGCCCTCTTGAATGCGCTCTCCCGCCTCATCCACGAACAGGGCTGGCACGATCAGGGGTTCATCGACCGACGGACGAACAACTTCTCGGCGTTCCAACAGGCCAACCTCGCACAGAGTCTCGACGAGGCAGTGCAGTTGACCGGCATCTCAAAAGCCCAGATGATGCAGGCGGCCCAATGGATCGCCAAACCCAAAGCCTCGGCGGCGCGACGCCGCACCCTCTTCCTCTACGAGAAGGGACTCATTTGGGGGCTCAAGAACTATGAAAACGTGGCCTCGGTCGTCGACCTTGCATTGCTCACCGGCAACCTTGGTAAACCGGGAACCGGCTGCAGTCGATTGGGCGGGCATCAGGAAGGCTACAGCCGACCAGGCTATCCCGGCCAACGGCCACCGGTCAATGTCGATGACGTGGCCATAAAAGGTGGCGCTTCAAAAGTCTTTTGGGTGGCCGGCTGCAATCCGGTGGGCGGAACCTTGAATGCACAACACTTCCGCGCCGCTCTCGCCCAACGCACGGCGCTCGTAAATCAGGCGCTCGATGCAACGAACAGCGGCAGCCTTGACGACAAAGTTGCCGCCGTCATGAGCGCCCTCGACAAAGGTGGCTTGTTCCTCATCGTGCAGGACATCTACCCGACCGAGACCGCCCAGGATGCCCATCTCGTCCTACCCGCCGCACAATGGGGCGAGATGAATCTGACGTCCATCAACGGCGAACGGCGGCTCCGGCTCTACCAGAAGTTCATGGACGCGCCAGGAATCGCCGAGCCGGATTGGAAAATCATGGCGCGCATGGCCCAGCGCTTGGAGTCCCTCTACCGCGCCGAAGGCAAGACGGAGATGGCGGCTCGTTTTTCAGGATTCACCTGGACGAGCGACGAAGACGTCTTTCGTGCCGCCGCTGCTGGCGTGAAGGGCGCGCAGGAAGATTACGGAGATACGACCTACGCCATGCTGAAGGCGCTCGGCACCAACGGGGTGCAAACACCGGTGCAAGAGATGAAGAATGGCATGCCGGTCGGCACCACCCGCCTCTACATGGACGAAACGCGGTTCACATTCATCCCTGCGGCCTGGCCGGGGTTCCCGTCGCAGATTCAGGCGCTCATGAATGACCCCCGTTACCCGTTTTGGGTGAACAATGGGCGAGCCAATCACGGCTGGCAAACGCTTTATGACGACGCTCGAAAACCCTATGTGATCGGCCGTGAGCCGTTCCCACACGTGGAGATTCATCCGAAGGATGCTCAACGCCTCGACATCGCCAGTGGCGATCTGATCGAATTGTTTAATCCCTATGGATCAGTCTCAGCCATGGCGGTCGTGACAGACTCGAATGCACCCGGACATGTGTTTATGTTATTCGAACACCCGAAAGGCTGGCTGAACAGCCTGACAACCGACTATGTCGATCCGGCGACCACAATCCCCTATTACAAAGGAACCAAGGCGGGTATTCGGAAAATCGGCACCCTGTCCGGGGTGAATGGACAACTGACGTTTATCCCCATGAATCAGGCTTGAAGTGTCCAACTCTGCATGGTCTCAAACCCACATGGTACGAAGTCGCACTGTCCAGATTGCGCGTGCCCTCGCTCTCGCAGCCCTCATCAGTGGCTGCGTCACGCCCGGCCCGGCACCAAGAGTGATCCAGGACGCGGATGAACTCCTCGTTCGCCTGGACCCGTCGGAAGCCTGTGCAGGCGGCACGGAAGGAACGCCGTTCTCCCACCCGATCCAACTCAGTGGCCCGCAGATACGAACGCTCCTCGGCTCGTTGCTCGCCCGCGAAAAGGTCGGGCTCTTAAGCTCGTTTGTCCAGGCTCCCGGAACGCCGCGACTTTTTGATGATGCTGACCTCGACCAGCTGATTCCGCCTATTCAGCAGGCATTTGCACAGGCTGAGCCCGAAGAGGCTGTGGTGCTTCTGCTGACCACGCCCGTGTCCGACTCGCGAAGCACAGTCACGTCCGGCGCATTGTCTATTCGAGGCGAGGTGCTGTCGGTTGCCCTGTTCAATTTCAGACATCCGGTGCGCACGACCCTGGCCGATGTCGGCGCCACCGACCGCCTCAGCGACGTGAGGGAGACGTTGCAGTACGTACGGACCTTGCCCTGCGCCTCAAGCGGCGAACAGGATTTCGCCCTGTTCTTCGAAAAGCCTGCCTATCAAACCCAGCCCCGGTCGGGGAGTCTCATCCGATACCCGGAGCGGACGCTGTCGATCGCCTACCGGGATTTTCTCGCGACGCATACTGAGGCGATAAGAGGAGAACGGGACGGCCTGAGCTCTCCGCCAAACACCGCCAGCAACAGGACTGAACTTCAGGCCATTGCGGACCTCAAACGCCGCATTGCCGAACTGGAGCGGATCAACCAGGCTCTCGCCGATCGCACGCACGGAAGCCCGTCAACCGACGCTGCTGGCAAGCCCCTCATACCAGACACGGACACCGATCCACCCTCACCTGCCGACACACAGACGCGCCTCGTCGAGACCGTGAGACGCCTGGAGATGCGCGTCTCCGAGCTGGAACGTCGTCTCGGGCAAGACGCTGCACGGTGAGCCGGATTTAGTCTTTCGTGGGTGAGAGAAACTTCCGAATTTCAGCGGCGATTTCGTCGCGCACGCGCCGGAAACTCGCTCGCCGCTCGGCCGCATCAGCAACTGCGGCCGGATCGTCGAAACTCCAATGCATCAGATGGGTAGGCACCGGCCAAGTCGGGCAGGACTCTTTGGCCCGATCACAGACCGTGATGGCGTGGTCAAACGGTTCTGCTATGAATTCGGTCACGGTTTTGGAGCGGTGATGTGAGATATCGATACCGACTTCAGCCATCGCGTCGACTGACCCTGGATTCAAGCCGACCGGATGCGTGCCCGCACTGAACACCTCAAACTGCTCACCTGCCAGATGCCGCAACCATCCCTCCGCCATCTGACTGCGCGCGGAGTTACCGGTACAGAGGAATAACACGCGTGCCTTCACAAGCGACCTCCCAGTTAAACCACTGTCTCGTGTGATTGCACATGCTACACACCGACAACATGGCTGGTACTTCCACCAACACCCCGACCACGGTCGCCAACGCCGCACCCGACTCCGGCCCGAAGAGCGCAATAGCCGTCGCCACGGCCAGCTCAAAAAAATTGCTGGCGCCAATGAGCGCGGCGGGCGCAGCAATGGAATGGGGCACCCTCCAGTGGTGCATGAGTCCATAGGTGAGTCCTGCATTCAGATACACCTGTAGGAGAATGGGGATGGCGACCAGGACAACATGCACAGTCTTTCCCAATATATTTTGTGCTTGAAAGGCAAAAATACAGATCAACGTCAGCAGGAGGGCAGCGATGGTCACCGGCGCGAATCGGGGGAGCAGCTGCTCTTCCATCCACCGTGCACCATTCCGGCGAACCAGCCACAATCGAAGCCCGGCACCCGCGATCAACGGAATGACAATAAACACCGCTACCGAATACAGCAGCACATCGAACGGGACAGCCAATGACGATGCGCCGCTCACCAGCCATCCGACTATTGGCAGAAACAGGACGAGCATGATGAGATCGTTCACGGCTACCTGGACGAGCGTGTAGGCAGGGTCCCCATCCGTCAAATAACTCCACACAAATACCATCGCCGTACAAGGAGCGGCAGCGAGGATAATGGTGCCAGCGATATACTGATCGGCCTCGGAAGGAGAAATCCATGCGGCAAACAGGTACCGGAAAAACAGCCAGGCGAGGAAGGCCATCGAGAAGGGCTTGACCACCCAGTTCACGAACAGAGTGATCAGGAGCCCCACCGGTCGCTTGCCGACGTCACGGACCGCAGCAAACTCGACTTTCATCATCATGGGGACAATCATCAACCAGATCAACACGGCAATCGGCAAATTGATGTGACTGCCCTGCCCGATCTCTGCTCCTCGCAAGCTCGAGACCAGTTCAGGCGCCGCCTGTCCGATGAGCACTCCTGCTCCCATGCAGAGCGCTACCCAGAGAGTGAGGTACCGCTCAAAAAGCGACAGCCGTTTCGTCTCCATCCCCGGTGACTCCACTGCTTGCACCAGCTCCATGCTTCTGCTCTTCGTGCTCCATGCCCGTTCGTTACATTGTACCGGCCGGTTTCCTGGCCCGAATAAATGCACTCATGAATTTGCCTTCGACTTCTGCGACAAGTTGGTCGCTGGAGAGCTCTGCGCCGATCAACAGGTCCTTCACGTCTTCGGCTTGATAGATGCGCGTCGGCTCAATCCCGATCTCGGCAAAACCCGCCTGGTGTAACAAATCCCGATACTGTTTCTCCTCCAGCGCCCCCGCCACACAACCAGCCCACAATTCCAGATTCTTCCGGATCTCCACCGGCACGGCCCCTCTCACCACAATATCGGACAATGCCAGGCGTCCTCCCGGCCGCAGAACGCGAAACGCTTCTGACAGCACACGTTCCTTTTCTCCGGACAAATTCACTACGCAATTACTGATGATGACATCCACAGAACGGTCCGGAAGCGGGATGTGCTCGATTTCGCCTTTCAGAAATTCAACATTTTCCACGCCGGCCTTACGCTGATTTTCTCTGGCCAACGCCAACATCTCATCCGTCATGTCGAGCCCATACGCTTTCCCTGTCGGCCCGACTCGCTTGGCAGAGAGCAGGACATCGATGCCGCCGCCCGATCCCAGATCCAGCACGGTCTCACCAGCCTGAAGTTCAGCCAATGCCGTGGGATTCCCGCAGCCCAGCGAGGCTGCGACGGCATCCGCCGGGACCCCCTGACGCTCCTGATCTGAATAGAGATTGGACGTAATCGGATCGACATTCATCAGTGCGGGCGAAGCCCCGCAACAGGAACTGCCTCCGGTCTTCGCGCGTGCGGCCGCTTCACCATACTTTTCCTTGACTAATTCACGAATTGCTTGTGGATCCATGTTCATGCCTCCTCCTACAAATCAACTTTCATTGATGTATAAGACACAAAAAATCAGCATCGCGCGGTCGTGCGGCGTGACCGTTTGGTTTGCTTAAAAGAATCGACGAGCTCATCGAGTTCGGCGAAGGTCTCAGTATTCACGGCGTAGTACATCCATCGGCCCTCACGTCGATCCGTGATGATTCCCGCGTCCTTCAAAACCTTCAAATGGAAGGAGAGCCGTGACTGCCCGGCGTCGAGACAATCCATGAGCTCGCAGACACACCGCTCGCCGCCTTTCAGCTCGTCCAGAATCTGCAACCTGGTCTGATCCGCCAGCGCGTGAAACAACTCTACCGCCCGCGCCGGATTTATCAGCATGCTCTCTTTCATGACGACACTATACATCAACACTTTTTGATGAGTCAACCAGGCGATTGTTAACGTCGTGATAGGTGTTGCTCACAGGGGCTCACTTTGCTATGGTGGCCCGCGAGCATCATTGCCACCACTTACAGAATTGAGCCACACGATGGTCTGGGACCCCAAAGACCCTTGGAGTAAAAAGGGCGACGATTTGGATCAGGCCTTTAAGCAGGCTCAAGGCCAACTCCGCAACCTGCTGCCTACCGGCGGGTTTCGCAATCTCCTCCTGGTCGCCTTCACCGTCTTCCTCATCTGGCAAAGCGCATTTATTGTGGCCCCCGATGAAGAAGGGGTGGTCAAACGATTCGGCATCCCGGTTCGAGTGGTAGAACCCGGGCCGCACATGAAAATCCCTGTGATCGAAAGCGTCCTGCAGCCCAAGGTGGCGAAGTTACACCGCGTGGAAATCGGGTTTCGTACCGACCGGCAGGGGCGCCAACAGATGATTCCGCAGGAAGCGTTGATGCTCACCGGCGACATGAACATCCTGGCCATCGAATTCATCGTTCAATACAAGATCAAGAGTTCGCGCGAGTATCTGTTTAATGTCGCCGACATCGACGATACGATCGGGAAATCAGCGGAAGCCTCCATGCGGGAGGTTATCGGAAAAAGCAAAATCGACGAAGCCCTCACCACCGGCAAGGCGCAAATCCAGCAGGACACCCAGGAACTGCTCCAGCACATTCTGGATGAGTACAAAACCGGCGTGCAGGTGGCCGCCGTCCAATTGCAGGACGTCGATCCCCCCGAAGCCGTGGCCGCGGCATTTAAAGACGTGACCAATGCCAAGGAAGATCGGGAAAAACTGATCAACCAGGCCCAGGGCTATCGCAACGACATTACACCCAAAGCAAAGGGAGAGGCCGCGCAATTGGTGAATCAAGCCAAGGGGTATGCGCAGGCTCGACTGAATCGCGCCCAGGGAGAAACCAATCGCTTCCTCGCCACCCTCAAGGAGTACAACCAGTCGAAGGACATCATCAGCAAGCGAATCTACATTGAAACGCTCGAAGACGTGCTTCCCCACATCGACAAATTCGTGCTGGATGGCAAAGGTGGAGAGCGGACCCTGCCCTATCTTCCGTTGGATCGTTTCAGCAAACCGGCGCCCGCCGGCGCCACGCAGGAGCGCACGCCATGAGCAAGCAGGGTTTCTCGGTTGCCTTTATCGGCATCGTCATCGGCTTACTCGTGCTTGGCGCTTCGCCCTTCTACATTGTCGACGTGACCCAAAACGCTATCGTGGTGCAGCTCGGGAAGCCGGTCCGCAACGTGACCGAAGGCGGCCTGTATCTCAAGGTCCCTTTCATCGAGGAAGTCACTTATTTCGATAAGCGCCTACTGGACTATGATTCCAACGCCCAGGATGTGATCACGCAGGACAAAAAGACGCTCCTGCTCGACAACTTTGCAAAATGGCGGATCACAGATCCCCTCAAGGTCTACCAGGCGTTCCAAAGCCAGCGTGGCGCGCTGCAGCGCTTGCACGACATCATCTATTCGGAACTGCGCGTCGAACTGGGTCGGCACGAACTGGCAGAAATCGTGTCATCGACCCGGTCACAACTCATGGCCGTGGTGACCCAACGCGCAAATGAAAAGGCCTCAGCATACGGCATTGAGATTCAAGATGTGCGGATCAAGCGGGCCGACCTCCCCGAACAGAACGAGAAAGCCGTCTTTTCACGCATGCAGGCGGAGCGGGAACGGCAAGCCAAGCAATATCGAGCGGAAGGTGCGGAAGAGGCGCAAAAGATCAAATCGGAAGCCGAAAAAGATCGAGAAATTATCCTGGCTGAAGCCTATCGTGAATCAGAAGAACTTCGTGGCGGCGGCGATGCCAAAGCCTTCAAAATCTACGCGGACGCGTACCGCCAGGACCCGCATTTCTTCGAGTTCACGCGGACAATGGAAGCCTACCGCAAAACCCTCAAAGACAAGACCACGATTCTCGTCAGTCCCGACTCCGAATACTTCCGCTTTCTCAAGCAGCGCTAGACGGCATCACGCGAGCCCGACGATCTCGCCGGACCGGGGATCGATATCGATGCGCTCGCCTGCCGGCTTTTTCGGCAGACCTGGCATGAGCTGAATGCCCGAACAGACGGCCGTGAGGAATCCTGCCCCGGACAGGATTCGCAACTCCTGGATAGGCACGGTAAACCCGGAGGGTCGCCCTTTGAGTGCCGGATCGTGAGAGAGCGACAGTGGCGTCTTTGCCATACAGATAGGAAGCTGTTCGAATCCCAATCGCGCTGCCAATTCCATATCCTTTTCCGCTTGTGGCGAGTACGACACACCGGCCGCGCCATATATTGTGGTAGCAATGGTCTCGATCTTCTTCTTGATGGGCCAGGTCACATCATAGAGAGGCGTGAACTGTGATCCTTGCGCCGCCACCTTGACGACGGCCCGAGCCAGTTCTTCCGCGCCTTTCCCACCATCAGCCCAATGAGTCGACACAGCGGCCGCGTCGGCCCCTGCAGCCAACGCGCGTTCACACACCCACTCTAACTCCTTGGGGGAATCATCTTTGAATGCATTGACCGCCACGACCACAGGCACTCCGTGCGCACGCACATTGCCAATGTGCTGTTCGAGATTGGCAAACCCCTTTTCGAGTGCCTCCAGGTTCACCCCCGTCAATCCAGCTGGCAGCGGGGTCCCAGATTTCACGGTGCCACCTCCCCCATGTAGCTTTAGGGCGCGCAACGTTGCCACCACCACTCCGGCATCGGGCCGAAGACCGGATATGCGGCACTTAATGTTGAAGAACTTTTCCGCGCCTAAATCGCTGCCGAATCCGGCTTCGGTAATGACGTAGTCAGCGCAACGCAGCGCCAATTGATCCGAGACCACGGAGCAATTCCCATGAGCGATGTTGCCGAAGGGGCCGGCATGCACGAACGCGGGAGTGCCTTCTAACGTCTGCACCAGATTCGGGAAGAGGGCATCCTTGAGTAGTACGGCCATCGAACCGGCACAACCGAAGGCCTCGGCGGTGGTCATGGCGCCGCTCTCCGTCAGGCCGACGAGAATTCTGCCGAGGCGTTGGCGTAAGTCTGCCTGATCCGTAGCCAATGCCAATACCGCCATGACTTCCGACGCCTCGGTGATGACAAACTGCCCTGGCCGCGGCCCTGCTTCCGCATTTAATACGATGTCACGGAGCGCTCGGTCACTCACCCCCAGGGTGCGCGGCCATCTGATTCGTTGCGGATCCACTTTCAGCGCATTGCCCTGAAACAGGTGGTTGTCGACAAACGCCGACAGCAGATTATGGCTCGCAGAGACGGCATGCGCATCGCCGGTGAAATGCAGATTGATATCCTCCATGGGCCAGACCTGGGCGCGCCCGCCACCGGTGCCCCCGCCCTTGATGCCAAAAACCGGCCCCAGGGAAGGTTGCCGTAATGTCACCGCAGCGTTGTGCCCCAATCGGCAGAGGCCCATGCTTAATCCTACAGAGGTCGTCGTCTTGCCTTCGCCAAGGGGGGTGGGATTAATAGCCGTCACGAGGATATACCGCCCGAGCGGCCGACTCTTGACCCGCGCCGCAACCTTGCCCGCGATCTTGGCTTTGTACCGTCCATAAGGGATGAGGTCTTCAGAAGCGATCCCCAAAGTCTGTGCGACCTCAAAAATATGCTTGTGAGAGACAGAGCGGGCGATTTCCAAGTCGGTCATACAAGTCTCCTCAGGGGGAACATCCTCAGCGGACGCGCAGTATAGCACGCGCCCGGCCGCAGTGATGAACCACAACCTTATGGGATGCAGTGAAGAAAAGAATGGGGCGGCGGCTGAGAAGTCGAATTGAGAAGAACTGAAGCTACGATGAGAAGCCCTCTGAAACTAGAGCGGAGGGCGGGACTGAAGGTCTAATCAAGGATAAACTTTGTCGGATCAAGCGCCTGGCCGTTCTTCTTCACCATGTAGTGGAGATGGGGTCCGGTCGACAGGCCGGTGCTTCCTACGAGAGCGACGACATCCCCGCGCTTCACGCGCTGCCCCTCTTTCACCAGGGACTTGGCAAGATGCCCATACACGGTTTCAATGCCATACCCGTGATCCAGCTTCACCATATTCCCCATTTTCGAATCAAATGCCACGGTAACCACACGGCCAAGGGCCGGAGCCTGTACGGGGGAGTTCGCCTGGGCACCGATATCGAGTCCATCGTGCCAGGCCGGCTTCTCCGTGAACGGCGAGACTCTGGGGCCGAAACCAGAAGTCACCCAACCGCGAACCGGCCAGATCGACGGGGTAGACGCCCATTGGGTGGAGCGCTGCTCGGCAATTTGGGTCAGGTTTTGGAGCGCTTCTTCTTGTTGGTTGGCTTCGCGCACGAGGGCTTCTAAACTTTCGCGAACCTGCTGGGTCACCTCTTCAATGCTCTCGGTCGAGAAATCCAGATCAGATTGGTTATTCTCCCGCAGGTCCGATACCTGCTGCCTAGACTCCACTCCTGAGGCCGCCGGACCATTCCCTTGTACGTTGCTCTTTCCATCCGGCAACGGACCATCTTCACCGCCCCGTCCGTTAGCAAGATCGCCAGCCGGCTTGGTCGTATCAATTCCCAGCATGACTCGAAGCCGTTGATTGACCTCTCCCATGACCGACAGTCTCTTCTTCAAATCATCGATGGCGGCAGAAAAGGCGGCAGTTTGCTCTCGAGCCCCCATGGCCTCAGCCCGAAAAGCCGATAATTGCCAGACTTCACCTGTTCGAATCACATAATGGGATACAACGAGCAGATCAGCCACAATCAAAATGGCAGCCAGGATCAAGAGCTTGCGGACGAATTTCCGTGGGAAACTAAACCGTAACGGCTTGGAGGAGGACCCTCGAAAGACCACAACAGTGTAGGCATCACTTGTTTCAGCCGTTTGTTGGCTCATAGGCTGCTCTCCCCTTCACGGATTCAACTTCAAGACTGCAACCACCGACTTTTGCAGTGTACCCATCTCAAGCCCAGTGGTCAACCCTTTGTTTTCAAAAATTTACATCGCACAATCAACTACTTAGCAGTTTCTCTTCTCATCCAGTCCAAGTACGAAACGGAGCCAGCCACGACCGGCAACGCGATGATTTCCGGGACCTCGTAGCTATGGTGCTGACGAATCACCGCTTCAAGCTCTGAATAACGCGGCCGCGTTGTTTTGATCATCATCAAACACTCATTCTCGACAGCGATCTGATTGTCCCATCGAAAAATCGACCGAATTCCACTCACGACATTGGCACAGGCGGCAAGTCTGGATTCGACGATGATCCGTGCAAGCTTCTCGGCTTCCTCATTTGACGACGTAGTGACCAATACCACGAGCTCAGAACCTTGCGCGTCCACGTCTCCCCCTGTCTTATGTTAAGCAATTTGCATGCCCATGCCTATCGCCAAACACCAACATACTTATGTAAATCAACGGTTTACGGATTGTTTCTCCACATTTTCTCGCACAACTTCGCCACCAATGTGGGCAGGAATTGCACAGAAGAACAAAAAACGGCCGTCCTATGATGCAGGATTTTCCATGCCCTCACGCTTTTGAACGAGAAGGCCGGTTGCGTTGAGGCCACTGCTCTCCATCGGACTAAAACCTGCCAACCTTGAGAGACACCCCTTCAGCAATGCCCGACCAGGGTTGACACCCCTTTTTTGCCTCCTTATGATCCGACCATTCAGTCCAGATGGAGGTAGATTCATGAGCTTTGCTATTACACCCACAGAACTCAAGTCGAGGTTGGATAAAGGTGACAAACTTGTGCTCGTCGATGTTCGTGAGCCCTGGGAATACGCCATTGCCAAACTGGAAGGGTCGGTCCTGGTGCCGCTGGCTACGCTTCAACAGTCCCTGGGAAAATTAGATCGTAACTCAGAAATTATCGCCGTGTGCCACCACGGGATGAGAAGCGCTGATGCAACGGGATTTCTCTTACAGCAAGGGTTTGGGAACGTAAAAAACTTAATCGGCGGTATCGACGCCTGGTCCGTTCAGGTGGATTCGTCCGTCCCTCGGTATTAGCCCGGGAGGCTAGCCGAGTCCATCTCGGAAATACTCTACCGTTCGTCGCAACCCTTCTCGCAGCTCGACCTTCGGCTCCCACCCGAGTGTGCGCTGAAGTTTTGCGCAGTCAATGACGCTTCTCGCTTGCTCACCGCGTTTGGCCGGACCATGCACTTCCTTAAATTCCACCTTGGTCAGGTCCACGACGATCCGGAACAGGTCATTGACCGAGGTCTCAATGCCGGTCCCCACATTGTATACGCCTTCCACCTGAGGGCCCATCGCCATTAAATTTGCCTCGACGACGTCTTCCACAAATACAAAGTCACGAGTCTGGCGACCATTCCCATTCACCACTGCCTGCTCCCCGCGCAGCATTTTCTGAATGAAAATGGCCACGACGCCCGCTTCGCCTTCAGGATCCTGGCGAGGTCCGTAGACATTGGCATACCGCAAACTCACCACCTGAATACCGCTCATCCGGTTGTAATAGGACAGGTAATGCTCGCCGCACAATTTGCTGATTCCATAGGGAGACAGTGGTTGCGTGACATGCGTTTCCGGTGCTGGAAAGGCCAGTTGTTCTCCGTAAATCGCCCCCCCGGATGACGAAAAGATCACCTTTCGCGCACCATGCTTCGAGGCCTGCTCCAGGACATTTAACGTCCCCAGCACATTGACCTGGGCGTCGAACATCGGATCTTCAACTGACCGTCGAACGTTCATCTGGGCCGCCAGGTGGAAGACCACCGAGGGCCGCTCATTACGGAATACCCGCTCCAGTTTGGGATTCTCGATGTCCAGTTTGTAGAACTGCGCCGCCTTGGGAACGTTCTTGCGCTTGCCCGTTACGAGATTATCGACCACTACGACGTCGTGCCCCTCCTGGAGCAACCGATCCACAACGTGTGATCCGATAAACCCAGCCCCTCCGGTAACCAAGACTTTCATACGTCTCCTCGCCTCTCTTTCATCAGCCGTACCAAGAACACCTGAACTGCATCGTGGAACTCAGCCTACACCTTCTGTCTGCTTCGTCAAAGTGTTTTCGTCTGCCCTTGGACCTACAGGCAACTGGAGACGGCCCCCCCATGCGTCGGCCGACCGGCCAGTGTCAGACCCTTCGCTGAAACCATGCGAGGAATTCGCGATTACCTTTGCGGCCCTCGATCGGGGAGTCCATGCGGCCTGCCAACTGCAAGCCGAGTTGCACCGCACACGACACCACTTTTTCGACCGTCGACTCCCGCAATCCGTCGTCCCGCACAATCCCTCCCCGGCCAACCAGTCCCTTCCCTACCTCAAATTGCGGCTTGATCAGCGTGACAATGGAACCGGACGCGGCAAGATGGGAGACGACGGCGGGCAACACCAGCGTGAGCGAAATGAAGGAGACGTCGATCACAATCAGATCAATCGGTTCCGCGATGGCGCCGGGCTCGAGATAGCGCACATTGGTCCGCTCCATAAGCACAACCCGCGGATCCTGCCGAAGCCGCCACTCAAATTGGCCATACCCGACATCGACGGCATACACGCGAGCCGCCCCTCGTTGCAACAGGCAGTCGGTAAAACCGCCGGTCGAACATCCGACATCGAAACACACCAGTCCACTCGGATCGATCTGAAATTGATCCAGGGCACCGGCCAGTTTTTCTCCCCCGCGGCCCACGTAGGGAGATCCAGGCCCAGTCACCTCGACCAGCGCACCCGGCGCTGTGGGTTTGGCTGCCTTGTCGACGACTATGCCATCCACACGGACAAGACCGGCCAGGATCAACCTAGCCGCATCCTCCCGACTCGACACGAGCCCTCGGGTGACCATCGCACGATCAAGCCGTTCCCGTTCTAGGCGAGGTTTCTGAGTCATAGGTGTGGAGAGGAGGTTCGACAATGATGTGCCAGCCACAGCGTGACCTGCGCTGGCTGGGAAGGCTACGGCGAGGTCTCCAACTCGTCCTCACCGGGAGAAAACGCTTGAATGCGCTTTTTCCCGTCTTTCTCTTGCACCAAAATCTCCACCTTCCGTTCGGCGTCCTCCAGCATCTTCAGGCAGGTCTTGGACAGCCGAATCCCTTCCTCGAAAATCTTCAGCGAATCGTCGAGAGGAAGGTCTCCTTTTTCCAGTTCGGCGACGATCGTCTCCAATCTCGCCATTGCGTATTCGAATTTCACGGCAGCCACGACAACTCCCTTTGCTCATCTATCGATCAAAACATTATTGCTTGCGCTCCTGGTCGGGTCAAGCGATCGACGAAGGCATGACCTTGTCGACCTGACACACTAATTGCCCCTCCGCGAGTCTGACCTGAACAGATTCCCCTACCGCGACATCGGAAGCTCGCCGCAAGACCCTCCCGTTCGAAACGGTCTGAACGATGCTGAACCCGCGCTGTAAAATCGCCAACGGGCTGAGGGCATCGAGTGCCGCCATCTGCATGACAACCGCCTGCCGTCTGGAGATGAGCCCGCGGCGGGCTTCCTGCTCCAGGCGCTTGCACAACTGGGGAATAACCACCAACGACTGCTGAATCCGATTGCGTGGTCCCTGGGCAAGCAAGAGGTGCCGGCGCTCCACCAATTCACGCTGCAGAACCGTCAGCTGTTCGGTCAAAGCACGGGTTAACCCATCCTGCAACTCATCGAGCCGTTGAGCCTGCGCCTGTATACGGTAGCGTGTCTCTCCCAACACACTGACCGATCGCTCAAACCGGTGCCGCTGCATCTGCAGCATGGTTTCCACGATACGGCGCAGCCGCTGAGCCAATTCATCCAACCGGTCGATGATGTCGGCCAACACCGGCACCACGGCCTCAGCCGCCGCGGAAGGCGTGGGAGCACGGTGGTCCGCCGCAAAATCCGAGAGCGTCACGTCGATTTCATGCCCCACGGCGGAAACCACCGGGACCCTGGACCGAGCGATGGCACGCACCACCGCCTCCTCGTTGAACGCCCACAAATCTTCCGAGGCACCGCCTCCACGCCCGACAATCAGTACCTCCACTTGTGGCATGTCACTCAGCGCGCAAATCGCCTCGGCAATAGATGCCCCGGCGCCATCGCCCTGAACCGGAACCGGGGCAATGAGAATATTGACGATGGGACAACGGCGGCGAAGCACCGCCACAATATCCCGGATCGCCGCCCCTGTCAGGGAAGTGACGACGCCTACAGTCCGGGGAAATGACGGCAATCTCCGTTTGCGCGCCTCATCGAACAATCCCTCCTGCGACAACCGCTCCTTGAGCTGCTCGAACGCCAGCTGAAACGCGCCGACGCCCTTAGGGTCAAGCGAATCGACAATCAGTTGATACTCGCCGCGCGGCTCGTACACCGAAATGCGCCCGCGCGCAATGACGGCCAGGCCTTCTTGGAGCGCAAACCGGAGCCGCAAGGCTCCGGACCGAAACAACACGCCGCGAAGCTGGCTTTGGTTATCCTTCAGCGTGAAATAGAGGTGACCGGAGGACGGGGCACGAAGATTCGAGATTTCGCCCTCGATCCAGACATCCTGAAATTGCTCTTCCAGAGAATCCCGGATGAGGCGCGTCACATCGGACACGGACAGCAACAATGGCAGCGCAAGATTGTGCCCGGTCATGGCTCACCGAGCGGAAGGAAATGCTTGAGGGGACAGATCAATCCATCACTCGGATACGTTCGATCGACACCGCTTTGCCAAGGGTGGCGTCCAGATCGATGAGGACCGCGCAGAATACCGTCGGGCCCGATGCCACCTCGAAACGGCGCGGCATCCCCGTGAGAAACTTTTCAATGGCCAGCTCTTTCTTGATGCCGATTACCGAATGCAATGGACCGGTCATGCCAATGTCGGTGATGTAGGCCGTGCCCTTGGGAAGAATTTGCTCATCCGCCGTTTGCACATGCGTATGCGTGCCCGCCACCACCGTCACCAGTCCATCAAGATAGTGCCCCATCGCCATCTTCTCAGACGAGGCCTCGGCATGCATATCAACCACGATGGCCGATACCTGTGACTTGAGCCGTTCCACCTCACGCTTGGCAACCTGAAACGGGCAATCGATGGTCGGCATAAACGCCCGGCCCATGAGATGGAGAATCCCCAGCGACTCCCCGCCCGGCGTCGTGAAGACGTAGCTGCCTCGTCCAGGCACGCCGGGGGGATAGTTGGCTGGCCGGAGAAGACGCGGCTCGCGAGGAAACACGTCCAGAATTTCCTTCTTATCCCAAGCGTGGTTCCCCGTGGTGATGACCGAGACCCCGAGGTCAAAGAGATCGTCCACCAGATCAGGCGTAATGCCGAAGCCACCCGCCACGTTTTCGCCATTGCCCACCACGACATCGATGGAGTGATTGGCGATCAATTTCGGCAGAAGGCGAGCCACGGACCGTCGCCCCGGCTCGCCCATAATGTCTCCGATCATCAGTACTTTCATACGCCGTCGCTCACTTCGCAAAATCGACGAACCGGCTTTCCCGGATCACCGTGACCTTGATTTGCCCCGGATAGGTCAGCTCCTGCTCGATCTTCTTGGCCAATTCCCGAGAGAGCTGAAAACATTCCGGATCAGTGAGATCTTCCTGCTTGACGATTACGCGAATTTCCCGTCCAGCTTGAATGGCATAGGCTTTCTGGACGCCCTTGTGGACGGTCGCCAGCGACTCCAGCTTTTCCAACCGCTTTACATAGGATTCCAACGCCTCGCGACGGGCGCCAGGCCGCGCAGCTGAGAGCGCCTCTGCCGCCGCCACCAGCACCGTCTCCGGACAAATAGGCTCGACCTGCTCGTGATGCGCCGCAATGGCATTCACCACCTTGGCATTTTCGCCATACTTTTTGGCGATCTCTGCGCCGAGCATGGCATGCGGCCCCTCTTCCTCGTGGCTCACGGCTTTGCCGATATCATGTAAGAGCGCCCCGCGCTTGGCGAGTTTCACGTCGAGCTTTAATTCGGAAGCCATGATGCCGCAAATGTAGGCCGCCTCCCGGGCATGGTACAGGTTGTTCTGGCCGTAGCTCGTTCGATATTTGAGCCGCCCCAGCACCTTGACCAACTCGGGATGAAAATCCGACAAGCCGACTTCGAAGATGACCTTTTCCGCTTCTTCGATCATCAGCTTCTCGATATCGACTTTTACTTTTTCGACGATTTCTTCAATGCGAGTCGGATGGATCCGGCCATCGTGCATCAGCCGCTCGAGCGACACCTTGGCGATCTCGCGGCGAAGCGGGTCGAAGCCCGAGATAATGACCGCCTCAGGGGTCTCATCGATAATGAGATCGATACCCGTGGCCGCCTCGATAGCACGGATGTTCCGCCCCTCACGGCCGATAATCCGGCCCTTCATGGCATCATTGGCAATCGGTACCACCGAAATAGTGGCCTCGTTCACATAATCACGGGTCACGCGCTGAATCGACGACGCAATGATCTCCCGCGCCTCTCGATCGGCGTTTTCTTTGGCTTCTTCAATCAGGCGTTTCGCCAAACCGGCCGCTTCCAACCGGGCCTGGCTATCCATCTCCTGAATCAACTGCCGCTTGGCCTCTTCGGCCGTAAGACCGGCCACCCGCTCCAGCGCCTCGCGATGCTGCTTGAGGGCCTGTGCGCAGGCCGCATCTTTCTGCGTGAGGGACTCTTCCCGCTTCAGGAGGTCCTGCTCCCGCTTGAGCACATCCTGATCCCGTTTCTCAAGCAAGGTGACTTTCCGGTCCAGCCCCTCTTCACGTTGAGACACCCGCCGCTCCACATTCGAGACTTCGGCGAGCTTCGCTTTCTGTTCTTTCTCCAGTTCGATCCGCGCTTGAAAGACCAGGTCCTTGGATTCCAGCTTGGCCTCTTTCACGAGGTTTTCCGCTTCGCGCTGAGCTGACTGCACGATCTGCGCTGACTGGTCCTCGGCCTCGGCCCGTCGTGTGATGGCAGAGCGTCGACGCAACACTTCATACAGACCGGCGCCCAAGACCGCTCCGACTAACCCGATAATAATGTACGCAACAACGCTGAGAGAAATGGGAACCACCTCCCTTACGGCAGTGGGACAGATACCCTGTCACCCTGCAAATAATCGCACCCAGTGGTAGAGGGGAGCAGGGAATGAAGGCAAGGAATGGCTAAACAGGAAGGAATCTGACTACTTGAGCCAGTGAAAAACGGAGTGTGGAATCGCGCTGCTAGTCCAGGTAGAGGCGCGGTCGGCCTCGACCTGCATCGTTTCTTCGGTCTATTCGCACACGCGCGGACCGTTGCCGCCTCGTTCGAACTGTTGCATGTTCAGGCCACGGGAAATGCCCCCAGATCCTGGTGAGCCTCTGCTGCTCCAACATCGACGTTGGTTGATGACACACCTGTCGCACGGGCACATAGGGCCGAGCCCCCTGACTCATCCATGCAATCACGACCACACTGAACAACAGAACAAAAACCAGCGATTCCATATGTTTAGAGCTCAACTACCGTCGTCAGATTTTCCGTCCTAATTCGAAGCGTCCTTTCCTCTCCTGCTCTTGTTGACCCTCAGGTCAAGACAACAAGGAAACGATAACAAAGGAGTGCAGTGAAAGCAAGGCGAAACTCAACGCGAGAAGATGGACGGCATCTGCTGATCGATCGACTCCATGAGGGAGGCCACGCGACGGTCGGCATCGGCCTCATCCTGCCGAAATCTTCGCTCGGACTCCATTAACTCATGGGCAAGATTGAAGGCGGCAAGCACGGCCAGTTTGGCCGGGGTGGCCGACCGCATACCGGCCGCCACCTGTTTCATTTGTTTGTCAACAATGTCGGCGAGCTGCTTCACGTAGGATTCGTCGGCCTCACCGTTCACCGTATACCGCTGGCCATAGATCTCCACGTCAATGGTTTTAGTCAAACGCCACCTCCTTGGATTCATCCAGGCACTCCAACAGATCAATTTCACCGAGCACTTTTTCGATCCGGGACCGGATATCCAAGCGCTCCTGCTCCCAACGCCGGTTTTCGTCATCGCGCACCGCAACCCGTTCGCGCGCCAGGCGAAGTTCGTCCTCCAACGACGTATTCTTCCGCTTGAGATCCTGCACCAGCTTCACGAGATCACGAATCCGAATTTCAAGAGCATCGAGACGATCTAAAGTCATGGTATGTCCTCATTCAAAGTGATGGTCGCACATGGTGGTTAATGGGGGCGAAATATAGAAAGTTCATGTCCCCTTGTCAAGAAAACCGGCCTCGTCATGACGCGCCGTGGAGCCGACGATATTCTCCGTAGCTGCGCAAGACTCGCTTCACATACAGTCGCGTCTCCTGGTACGGAATGAGCTCCACAAACTCGTCCTGATCACGTCCCCGATGGACAGCGATCCAATTGTTCACGGCAATGGGCCCGGCATTGTAGGCCGCAACGGCATGCGCAAGGTTCCCGCCATACTGTTCGATCAATTGCCCCAGGTAGCGTACGCCGAGGCGGATATTCGTTTCCTGGTCAAACAATTCCTCCCGTCCGACCATCGGAAAGCCGTATCGTTGCGCGACCGCATTGGCCGTCACCGGCATGAGCTGCATCAAACCGACGGCCCCTACCACGGAGACCGCCTTTTCATCGTACTGGCTTTCCTCGCGGATGATGGCGGCGGCCAGGTAGGGATCGACGCCCGTCACGCCCTGGGCGGCAATCGTCGGAACGAGGCCAGTGGGATAGGCCACAGTCCATAAGGCCGGTGCCGTCGGCAAGCCGCTTCGTTCCAGCTTCTCGCGGAAATGAACCTTCGCGACCCGCAGGGCGGGATGATAGGCCCCCACTTCACTGAGCATCGTTGAAAAGGCCAGCAACACTTCCTGATCGCGACTGTACTGTTCGGTCAACGCGCCCAGTTCCCGTGCCGCATCCTGGGCAAATCCCAGCGTCTTCAGCTCGATTCCGCGCTGATACACCGCGTGCTTTTCGATTTCTGGGCGCCGGTTGTCCGGCAATCGCTCCGCTTCCTCTGTCGCGAGTCGTTCAGTCGTTGCCATGGCCGGTTGATTAGCCGGTATCGACGTACGTCGCGTAGCCAGCTGACAGTAGTAGCTATAGGCATGGCGCTGGCAGACCCGGGCATACTGCTCCCCGACGTTCGCGTTCTTCCCATGTCCCTCGGCTCTCGCCGCCCAATACATCGCCTGAGGTTCGAACCCATTGACGTGCAACTCAACGACGGCGCGGAAGGTCTCCGCGGCTTCCTTGTACCGAGCCGTTCGATATTGCGCCCAACCGGCCCGCCAGAGCCCCTCAGCCCGTTGGCTGGCTGAATCGCCCAGCTTCGCGACCTGCCGGAACATGCCGATCGCCTCATCGAACTTTCCCTGATCCTCCAACCACACACCGGCAAACAGATGCACCATCGCTCGCTGGTCACCGGCTAGGGGTCCCTGGGCCGCCGATCGCGCTAATTCGATGAGTTTGTCACCAAGACTTTGACGCAAATAGACCCGGGCCAACCATACCGTAGCTTCCGCCGATTCCTGCACTCGGTCGGCCACTAAGCCGCGGAACGTTTCGCGGGCTTGGTCATATTGTTTGAGGCGGACATAGGCGACCCCCAACTTCAGGCGAGCCTCATGTCGGCGAGTATGTCCGGGAGCCAGCGAAAGAAACCGCCGCAGTTCCTCCACTGCCTCGGTTTGCATCGAGAGGCCAAGAAACGCCTGCGCTCGAAGCAGATACTCCTCAGCCGTCGGCAGCCACGACCCTCCCCCCAAACCGCCTTCCAATCGCGTTTTCGCTTCACGGGCTTCCGGTGATTGCGGATACCGGAGCCAGAGTTGCTTGAGTGCAGTGCGGGCCTCCGTCAGCCGGTTCTCGCGAAGGTGACAGTCGGCCTGATGGGATAAGGCCATCGGCGCAGCCTGATCCTTATCCGCCAGCGCCACGGCACGCTCCAACCACTCAACGGCGCGGAAACAGACATTCGCGCTGTACCAGGTCTCTCCTGTGCGGTAGGCCGCCCTCGCGATCAAGTTTGAATCCGGCACGATCTTGGGAATTGTCTCCAGCAGTTCGGCGGCTTGGATGGGTTCGCTTTGCTTCGACAAGGACTCGGCGATCCAGAGGCGGACATAATCGTCGATCACAGGCAATTCTGGCTGAGCGGCCCGAAGAAGCTTGGTGGCCTCACCTGGCGCCCGTTCAATGAGAAGGACGCCCAGCACGACCCGAGCTCGCTGGGCCCATGGGGTCGACGGAAACAAGTCCATCACGGATCGCAGTTGGTCGATTTTGAGCGCCGTCGCCTGCTCCCGCTGGGCCGGGGACCCGGTTCGATCATTGACGGCAAGGGCCGAACGAAAGCAATCTTCGGCGGAGACACAGAGAGGGGGAAGAACGGGCAACGGGCGAGGGGATTCAGCTGTCGCCGTCAAGAACACACTCGACAGAAAAAGACACACGGCGAATGCCGCTACACTGGTCCGCCAAGGAAGTCCGCGCACAATGCCCCTGAGCAGAAGGTGAACCGACATCATTATAGCGTAACGCCGTATAAACGCGACCAGGTTCGCCTTGCTTGTCACAAGTTTTTTCCCTGTGCTAGGCTCCGTCATGGTTTCGCACACTGCAACCCGTCATAACCTGCTGGCATTGACCGAACCGGGCATGGCCGCATTCGTCGCCTCGCTCGGTTGGCCGGCCTATCGCAACGCTCAAATCCTTCGCTGGCTCTATCAGGAACGGGTGCGCACCTTTGCCGAGATGAGCAACCTCTCGCAGAAAGACCGCGAACATCTCACCGCCACCTGCAGCATCGAGCGGGCCACGGATGTTCAGATCTTTGGCTCCCAGGACGGCACGAAAAAATTTGTACTCACGCTAGTTGACGGCAAGCAGATCGAGTGCGTCCTCATTCCCGACGAAGACCGACTCACGCTGTGCCTGTCCACGCAAGTGGGCTGTACCCTCGATTGCGGATTCTGCCTGACCGGCACATTAGGACTCGCGCGCAACCTCCGCGCCCATGAAATCCTTGACCAGGTCCTGCTGGCGCAGGACCATTTGGACGCCAATCAACGCCTGACCAACCTCGTGTTCATGGGAATGGGCGAGCCGCTGGCCAACCTCGACGCCGTGGCCGACGCAGTCACACGCCTGACGAATCAAACGTGGGGACTCGGCTTTTCGGGTCGCCGCATCACCATTTCTACCGCGGGTCTGGCGTCGCGAATTAAAGAGGTGGCCCCGTTAAAGGTCAACCTGGCTATTTCATTAAATGCCACCACCGACGAGCTTCGCCATCAGATCATGCCCACGGCCAACCGGCTCTATTCGCTCCAGGCCCTCCTCGCGGCCTGCCGCGACTATCCCCTGGCTGAGCGCGATCGTCTTACCTTCGAGTATGTGCTGCTGGCGGACGTGAATGATCGGCCCGAGGATGCGACCCGATTGATCAAACTGCTCCGCGGCCTTCGCTGCAAGGTCAACTTGATCGCCTTCAATCCGTTTCCCGGCAGTCCCTATCGACGCCCGTCGGATGCCGCCATCGACATGTTTCAGAGCACCCTGCGACGGAGCCATGTGGATGTCTACCTGCGGCGCAGTCGCGGTCGCGATGTCCTGGGCGCCTGCGGCCAATTGGGCCGGATCGAGATGCAGACTGTCCCGGTTACCTTGACACAGATTCAGACCCGTTGTTAGCATGATCTTCGTACATGCCTAAGCCGAGCACATCCCACAGATCATCGCCGCTACGCCGTTCAATTTTCGCCTGTTCGCTTCTGAGCTTCCTCTGGGTCACAAGCCAAGGCGCCACCACCCAGGCCATCGAGCCCAAGGAATACACCCTGTCCAACGACATGAAGGTTATCCTCGTGGAGGTCCCGAAGGCTCCCGTGGCCACCGTCCAGGTCTGGTACAAGGTGGGGTCACGCAATGAAGTGATGGGCCGGGCGGGACTCTCGCACATGCTTGAACATATGATGTTCAAAGGCACGACGAAATATCCCAAAGGCACCTTTTCCCGCCTGATCCGCAAAAACGGCGGCATGGACAACGCCTTCACCAGTCAGGACTTTACCGCGTACTTTGAAAACCTGGCGGCCGATCGCGTCACGCTGGCCCTTGAACTCGAAGCAGACCGAATGCAAGGGCTGATTCTCGATCCGAACGAATTCAAGACCGAGCGGGAAGTCGTCAAGGAGGAACGGCGCCTCCGGAATGAAGATGATCCCCAAGGCGCGCTGGTCGAAGCGCTCTTTGCCCAAGCGTTCATGAGTCATCCATACCATTGGCCCGTGATCGGATGGTTTTCCGACCTCGATGCCATGAACCTTGACGATCTCCAACGCCACTATGACACGTACTATTCACCCAATAACGCGACCCTGCTCGTCGTCGGTGACATCAGAGCGGAAACTCTCCTGCCCGTCATCGCCAAACTTTTTGAACCGATTCCCAAAGGCCCTTCGCCCAAGGCACTGACCGTCACTGAAGGTCCGCAGCACGGCGAGCGACGGTTTCTCTTGAAACGCGAGGCCCAAGTGCCCTTTGTCATGATGGGGTACCGGGTGCCGAACTACACCAGCGATGATTCCTACGCATTGAACGTGCTCGAATCGATTTTGTCCCACGGAAAGAGTGCGCGTCTGTACCAAAGTCTCGTCTATGAACAGAAGACCGCCCTGGCTGTGGGCGCAGACTATGGCTTGATGCAGGCCGACCCGGGCTTGTTTTATTTTTATGCGGTGGTGAAACCAGGCGAGAAGGTGGAGGCCGTAGAAGACGCCGTCCTAAAGGAGATTCAACGGCTCCAGACAGAACCTCCCAGCGAACTCGAGCTCCAGCGCGCAAAAAATCAAATCGAAGCGGCCCACATTTTCGAACAGGATTCCAACTTTCGCCAGGCCATGCTGCTGGGAGAAGCAGAAACGATCGGGGCTGGATGGCGCAAAGTCAGTCAGTTCGTCGAACGTACCCGTGCCGTCACGCCTCAGGACGTCCAGCGTGTTGCCTCGCAATATTTGGCCGCCGATCTGCGCACGACCGGAACATTGGTTCCGCTCCCGCCGCAGGCTCAATCGGCGTCACCTGCCCAACCGCACCAGTGAGCAGACAGATGACGCGACGACACCCGCCACATGCATCCCGAAGCTATCGGCCACTCGGCCGGTTCTTTCTCGGACTCTGCTTGCTAGTTTTCTGCCTGCCAGGCGCACAGGGACAAGCCGCGGACATCGTCCCGACCCGCTCGGTGACGGCAAACGGCATGACCGTGCTGTTCCTTGAGCAACACTTTCTGCCGACGGTAGAAATCCATGCCCTGGTCAAGGTGGGTTCAGCCCAAGATCCGCCGGATAAAGCAGGATTGGCGAATCTCACGGCCAGCCTCCTGGATGAAGGCACTCAGACCAGAACGTCCCGACAGATCGCCGAACAAATCGATTTCGTAGGCGGCTCTCTTGCAGCCCATGCGGCGGAAGATTTCACCACCGCGTCAACGCGCGTGCTCAAGAAAGACGCAGACCTCGGGTTCGCGCTCCTCGCCGATGTGCTACAGCATCCCGCCTTCCATAAACAGGAATTCGAACGGGTTCGCACCCAGATCCTCGGTGAAATCCTCAGTGACGACGACGATCCCGGCAATGTGGCCATGAAGGCCTTTCATCAACTCATTTTTCACGGCCATCCGTATAGCTGGCCGGCCCATGGCTCTGAGGATACGCTCAACAAAATCACGGTGGCCGACGTTCAGCAGTTCCATGCCCGAGAATATGTGCCGAATCAGACCATTCTCGTCATTGTCGGGGATCTGACGCAGGAACAAGCAGCCATACTGGTTCAGACACACTTCGGGTCCTGGAAAAAGGGCACGCCTTCATCCTATCAGCTCAAAAAGCCGACGCCGATCGACCGGAAAATGGTGCAGTTGATCGAGAAGGATCTCACGCAATCGACCATTGTGCTGGGGCATACCGGTATCAGTCGGACGAATCCTGACTATTATGCCGTCACGGTCATGAATTACATTTTGGGCGCCGGGGGGTTCTCCTCGCGCCTGATGGACTCCATTCGAGATAAGCAGGGGCTGGCTTACGGCATCATGAGTCAATTCGATTCCCGCTTGCTGCCGGGTGCGTTCTATATCAGCCTGCAGACCAGGACCGAGGTCACCAATCAAGCCATCACCGGAGTCCTGACCGAGATCAAGAGCATACGCGACGCCCCGGTCACCGATCAGGAACTCAATGAAGCGAAGTCCTTCATCGTCGGAAGCTTTCCTCTGCGGGTCGATTCAAGCGCCAAGCTCGCCAATGTCCTCGCGCAGGTGGAATTCTACAATCTGGGATTGGATTATTTTACGAACTATCCGAAGGCCATCGAAAAGGTCACGAAGGATGATGTGCTCCGGGTGGCCAAACAATATCTCGACCCTCAACATTATGCCTTGGTCGTCGTCGGTTCGATTGCGAAGGCCAAAGTGAAGCAATAGTTCCTCCCCCTCCCGATTCAACGACCAGGCAACGCGTCGGAATTCTGATGGTCTCCACCACCCCACTGATCGATAAGATTTCCAAGGCACGGCACCTCCTTCGAGAAATGGGCTCGGTGATCGTGGCATTCTCCGGAGGGATCGACAGTACGTTGGTCCTCAAACTGGCCCATGATGAATTGGGTGCGCAGGCCATCGGAGTCACCGCCGTCTCCCCGACACTCCCTGCTGCCGAACTGGAGGGAACACAACACATCGCCGCAGAAATCGGCGCCTCATATCGTCTGATCGAAACGGATCAGTTGCAGATTCCCGAGTTTGTCCGTAATGATGCCACCCGCTGCTACCACTGCAAAACCGACCTTTATTCGCTCTTAGGGAAACTCCGAGCCGAATATGACCCGGCCTGTATCGTCGACGGCACCAACCTCGACGATCTGGGAGACGACCGCCCCGGCCTGAAAGCGGCCCGGGAGTGGGGTGTACGCAGCCCGCTGCTGGAAGCGGGATTTACGAAGGCCGATATCCGGGAAGCTGCCCGGCAACTACAACTGTCGAACTGGGATAAACCCGCCGCTGCCTGCCTTTCCTCGCGCGTCCCCCGAGGCATCACGATCACCCGAAGCACGCTCTCGCGCGTGGAACGGGCGGAGGCAGCCTTGATCCATGAAGGCTTTCGCCACTGTCGGGTACGGGACTACGAAGAATTGGCCAGGATTGAGTTGGCTGTGGAAGACTTGCCGAGACTACTGGAAGCTGGTCGCCGGGAACGACTCGTCGAGAGCTTGAAACGGGTAGGATATCGCTTCGTAACGTTGGATCTGGAAGGATATCGCCAGGGGGGTGTAAGTCTCACCCCCCCGGCGTCAGACACTTAGTTCCGGCTCTGGTAGGTCTTTGCGAGCGCGTCGAGGGCTTCATCTGCCAGACGACGATGGTCCCCATCGGTCAATGCTCGTCCGACCACTTTCTCCGCAACCATCATCGCCAAATCCGTCGTTTGCGAGCGGATGTCCTGTATGGCCTTGCGGCGTTCGGTCTCGATCTCGCGAGTTGCGTCGCCCTTGATCCGCTCTGCATCCGCCGTCATGCGCTGCTCATTCTCTTCCATCAGCCGTGCCGCGCGCTCTTTGGCTTGCGCCAACAGTGCATCTGCGTCTTTGGCTGCGGTCGCCAGCTTGGCTTCATATTCCTTGAGCTTGCGCTCGGCCTCCGAACGATGGCGTTCGGCCTGTTCGAGACTGTCCTTGATCTTTTTCTCACGCTCTTCCAGCATGCCCAACAAGCTCGGGAACGCGTACTTGTACAGCAGGAAGAAGAGAATGCCGAAGGAGAGTATCTCCCAGAAGATCAACGACGAAAAGAAATGCGATTCAAATTGAGGCATAGTCTGTTACCCAAATGAGTTGAGGGTTCTGAGCCGGGCATGGCCCCAGCATCAGGGCTCGACCGTCGATGCGCTTACTTGCGCAAGCCCATGATGATGAACGCAATGACCAGCCCGTACAAGGCGATGGCTTCGACCAACGCGAAACCGATCCACATGTACTTCCCGACGCGACCTTCGGCTTCCGGCTGGCGAGCCACGGCCTCAATCATTTTTCCGAAGATATACCCGATTCCCACGCCGGCTCCGGCAAAACCTGCCGCCGCCAACCCCATGCCGACCAACGCTGCTGCTGCTGCATCCATTGTGTGTCCTCTCCTCCGTTTATAGACCACTCGACCTAGTGTGCGTGCTCGCTATGACCGTGCAAGGTCACGGCATCCCCTAAATAGACACAGCTCAGCACGGTGAAGATATAGGCTTGAATAAACGCAATGCCGACTTCGAGACCATTCATCGCAATCGTGAAGGCAAACGGCAACCATCCAATCAGCAATCCACCACTGATTGCCAATCCGAACAACACGCCCAAGATAACGTGGCCGGCCGTCATATTGGCGAACAACCGCACCGCCAGTGAGATGGGGCGCGCCAGTTGGCTGATCAACTCAATCGGAATCATGAGCGGTAGCAACCAGCCCGGCGTTCCCGGCGGCACGAGAATGCCGAGAAATTTCATTCCATGCAGCGAAAATCCCAAGACCAGGCTCAGTCCATAAATCCCCACCGCAAATACCGCGGTGACGATGATCTGGCTCGTGACGGTGTAGGAGCCCGGAATCAACCCGAGCAGATTCGCGAAGAGAATAAAGAGGAACAGCGTGGCGATCAGGGGGAAATATTTCATTCCCGCTTCACCCATGGTGTCCAAAATAATCCCGCGAATGAACTCGACGATCAATTCAGCCATGTTCTGCAACTTGCCAGGCACTAACTTACGTGCGGCGGCGGCGGAGATCATGAGAAACGCCACCAGCCCGACCACCACCCACATGAGGATGACCGCTTTGTTGATGGAGATATCGACGCCGGCAGGCACGAGCGGAATCAGATCGTGCAATTCAAATGCATGTAACGGACTTTCTTCCACGATGATCCTTTGTCAGTCAGACGATTCAGGTTAACTCTGCCATCGTTGAGCCGATCGATAAGCATTGCGGATACCGGCAGCGGCTCCCAAACCTAGTCCTGCAACCAATCCCCAGGGATTGGAATCCAGGAGATACGTATCGACCACCCAGCCCAATCCGCCCCCGACAATCAACGCAGCGAGCAGTTCCGTCCCAATCCGGACAGCTTGCCCGAGCCCCGCATATAACGGATCCTGAGAGGGGGGCATCACGTGCTCACGCGCGGCACTCCTCAGCACAGTCGGAGAGAGTGCACCCATCGGCGGGCGCGCCATTCAAGCAAATTCGCTGGGGGCTTGTCAAGAAGTTGGCCTGCTATGACCCGGCCTCACGATGCGGTATAGTCTTTTTCTCGGGCGCACACCGTGACTGGCACATTCATGACTGCTGTATCGCACCAGGCATTTCTCAATGGCCCCCCGCAACCACTGGTCGTGGTTCGACCGCTCCCGCAGGCGGACGCCTTTGAACTCTATCAGCGCCTGGGCATCACGGACGGCCCTGCTTTTCTCCTGGAGAGTGGGAATGGCACCCAGGCTACCGCCCGTTATTCGTTCATGGGCAGCCATCCGTACCTGACATTGACCGGCGGAGCGCAAGACCATCGCATTGAGACCGACGGGCACACCACGACCTCCCATGGCTCCGTGTTCGATGCGTTCCGGCAGACCTTCGCCGATGCTACGATCTCGAGGCCGGATGGGCTGCCGCCGTTTTTTGGCGGGGCCGTCGGATATCTAAGCTATGATCTTGTCCGATCGCTCGAATCCCTACCCACCCTGGCCGCCGATGATCTTGGCCTCCCCGACCTGCACATGGCCTTCTTCGATCTCGTGGCCGCCGTGGACCACCACACGAACCAACTTTACCTGATGTACTGCCCGCCTCTCTCGCGATTTCATGCTGAACCGCGAGAAAAGCTGTTTTGCGAAGGCTGTGACCGCCTGGCGGAGCTGGAGGCTCGTCTCGCGAGCGCACAGCCTCCACGAGCCGAACTACCTCGCCCCATGCCCACCAGTTTTGTTCCCAGTCAGTCGCGTGACGCCTATACGGCTCGCGTCCGACGCTGCAAGGACTACATTGGGACCGGCGACATTTATCAGGCCAATCTTTCTCATCGTTTCACCCTCGATCTCGATGCCGCGTGGTCGACCTCGGATCGCAACCGATACGCCATCGACCTCTACGGCCGCCTTCGCCGGTTAAACCCCTCGCCCTTTTCGGGCCTCGTGCAATTCCCCGAGCTGTATCTCGTCAGCAGTTCTCCTGAGCGACTCGTGAGGTTATCCGGTTCCCGGGCTGATACGAGACCGATCGCAGGCACCAGGCCTCGGGGAGACGGGCAGCCACAGGATCTGACTTTGCGCGCCGAACTCTTGGCCAGCCCCAAGGAACGTGCGGAACATGTCATGTTGGTGGATCTCGAGCGGAACGATCTCGGAAAGGTGTGCCGATACGGATCGGTCCGGGTGGACGAGTTCATGACCATCGAGCAATACTCGCATGTCAGCCATTTGGTCTCCGAGGTGGTCGGCACGCTGCGACCGGACACCTCGCCCTTCGACCTCGTGCGGGCAGTGTTTCCCGGAGGGACCATCACCGGTGTGCCAAAACTTCGTTGCATGGAAATCATCGAAGAACTCGAGCCGGTACGCCGCGGGCTGTACACGGGAGCGCTCGGCTACTTCAGCTGGAGCGGGGACCTGGATTTGAACATTCTCATTCGAACCTTGGTCCTGACAAAAGACCGAGGCTATCTGCAGGTAGGGGCCGGCATTGTGGCCGATTCGGATCCCGATCGCGAATATGACGAAACGCTCGCCAAGGCGGGCGCTTTTTTTAACATCCTGGAGGCTGACCGCTGATGTGGGTGTTCCTCAATGATCGATTCGTGCCGAAAGAACAAGCCGTTGTTTCGGTGTTTGATCACGGGTTTCTCTACGGTGATGGAGTCTACGAAACGCTTCGCTCCTACGGCTCCCGCATTTTCATGCGCGACCAACATCTGGCCCGGCTTCGGCGCTCGGCAGAGGCCATCGGCCTGACGATTCCAATTCCGGACGCACAATGGCCGGACCTGCTCCATGAGGCCATGCGCCGCAATGAAGTGGGCAACGATCAGGTCGATGCCTATCTCCGCATCACAGTCTCTCGCGGCGAGGGAGAGATCGGCCTGGATCCCGCACTCTGCCCCCGTCCCACGGTTGTCATTCTGACCAAGGCGCTGCATCCGTCTCCGCCGGCATTGTCCCGCGACGGCGTCACGCTCACCGTCGCCAACACGAGGCGCAACCTGCCCGAAGCCCTGTCCCCGCAGATTAAATCCACGAATTTCCTCAACAACATTTTGGCGAAACGCGAATCGATCGCCGCCGGCACCTTTGACAGTGTGTTTCTGAATTGGCGGGAAGAACTCACCGAATGCACGATCAGTAATCTCTTTTTTATCTCGAAGGGAACTGTATACACGCCGTCCCTCGACTGCGGTATCTTAGATGGCATCACGCGAGCGATCGTCATGACCCTCGCGGAGGAGGAAGGCCTGCCTGTTAAAGAAGGCCATTACCGCCTGGCCGATCTCCGCCAGGCCGACGAATGCTTCCTGACCAATACCAGCATGGAAGTCATGCCGGTTTCTCGGGTCGACTCACTCCCTATCGGCGACGGTCGTCCCGGCCCTCTGACCGAACGGATCCGGGCACGATTCGCCGCGAGCCGCCACCGATTTCTTGAGCCACTCGCCTCATAACGATTCCATACTTCACCATATTCATCAATAGTTTGTGCGATCTCGCTTGAAGGGGATGCCGACCTGTGGCTTTTGACAGGTCGGGGGTCAGCTGCTACGGTTGAATCATCGGCAATAGACGCCACACCGGTCCAGACGTCTCAATTACGATGTCTTTGTCCAACCGCACCACGCCGCTCCTTCTGCTTTCTGCCACCTTGCTGCTGGCCGCCCCAGCACAGGCGGAGGTGTACCAATATATCGATGCCAACGGCACCATTTCGCTTACCAATGTGCCGAATGATCCGCGATATAAACGGGTGATGTCGGAACTGCCTCGCTCGCGCAGCATTATCTCCGACCGTGAATTGGATCCGGTCATCGCCCGACATTCCCGCGCCCATCGCCTGCATCCGGCGTTGATTCGGGCCGTGATCAAGACGGAGTCGGACTTCGATCCACTGGCCGTGTCACATGCGGGCGCCGTCGGGTTGATGCAGCTCATGCCTCAGACTGCTAGGCGCTTGGATGTCCGGGACTCATACAATCCGGATGACAATATCGGCGGGGGCACGAAATACTTACGGCAACTGCTGGACCGATTTAATGGTAATCTGCCCTTGGCCTTGGCGGCCTACAATGCGGGGGAGCATGCGGTGGAACGCTATCAGGGGCTTCCTCCGATTCCTGAAACCCGGCAGTATGTCGTCAAAGTCCTCGGGTACTATCGCACCTTTCTCATGAACGCGCGGACGGCTTCTTCCCGGGCTTACGTTCCACAGGCGCCTCGGTCGCAAGGACGAGGTCTCGCTCATTCGACGGCCTCCCGTTAACCTGCGTAGTCCCTAACAGTAACTGACTATGGGTCCGCCAGCCCTGCCTTTTGGCTTCGGGGAAATCCGACCGATAATGGGCGCCGACACTATTTTCCCGCCACAAGGCGGCATCCGTGATGCAGCGGGCCACCTGCACCATGTTCTTCACCTCGAGCGCAGCGCGCGACGAAAAGGGTTTTCCCAGCAGGCGCATCCAGCGGACCAACTGCGCGGATGCACTGATCAAGGAATCTCCCGAGCGCACGAGACCGACTTTTCCCCACATCAACCGCCGCAGTGAGCTACGGAGCTTTTCCGGATCATCGAGGTCGGTCGGCTGGCCCTGTTCCAGTTCTTCGATCGACGGCAACGGCCCTGCTTCTGAATAGTGCCCTGCATGGGCCACGGCAGATTGTGCAGCCCGCATGCCGAAGACCAACCCGTCCAGCAATGAATTGCTGGCCAATCGATTGGCCCCGTGTACGCCGCTGCAGGCGACCTCTCCCGCCGCATACAGGCCGGGCAGCGTCGTTGCGCCATGCACGTCCGTCCACACCCCGCCCATCATGTAATGCGCGCTGGGCGAAACGGGGATCCACTCTTCCGTCATATCGATGTCATACCGCAGACAGGTTGCATAGATCGTGGGGAACCGGCGTTTCACAAAGGCCGCGCCCAGATGCGTGACATCCAGATATACATGGCGTGCGCGCGTCGCCGCCATTTCCGACCAGATTGCCCGCGAGACCACATCGCGCGGCGCGAGCGCGCCGTCCGGATGGTACCGCTGCATGAACAACTCGCCCTTGATGTTCCGGAGTTGCCCGCCTTCCCCGCGAATGGCCTCGGACAGTAAGAAGGGAGGACTCGACGGCAAATACAGCGAGGTGGGATGGAACTGCACAAACTCCATATCCATCAGCAGCGCTCCGGCCCGCAGCGCCATTGCCATGCCGTCGCCCGTCGCATTGCCCGGATTCGTCGTGCGCGCATAGACTTGGCCCGCTCCGCCGGTCGACAGGACCACCGCGCTGGCCGGCAGCACGGTGCGCTCTCCCGACATTTCGTTCAAGACAATGGCGCCGCAACAACGCCCGTCCACCACCGCCAGGTCGACGGTAAATCGCCGATCTAATCGCTGAATGCGCGGTTGTCTGGCCGCATAGGCCATGAGCGCGCGCACCATTTCATTGCCGGTAGCATCGCCCCGCGCACGGAGGATGCGGCTCCGGCTGTGTGCGGCTTCGCGGGTGAACGCGAACCGTTTACCGATCTTGTCGAACTTCGCCCCCCAGGCGATCAGTTCCTGAATTCGTTCCGGCCCTTCTTCGACCAGTATCCGCACCGCTTCGCGACGACAGAGGCCGTGACCCGCCTTTAACGTATCGGTGAGATGGCTTCCAACATCGTCTTCCTCGCTGAGGGCGACCGCCACTCCGCCCTGGGCATACATGGAATTGCTTTCCAAGGGATGCCCCTTGGTCAGCATCAGCACACGACCCGCGCGGCTCAATTCAATGGCTGCGCGCAGACCGGCGACCCCGCTCCCGACGACGAGAAAGTCTGTTTCAATTTTAGGAGACGCACTGCGGGCTGACATGACTAGGGTTTGGCTTGTCCGCGTGAGGGATCTTCGCCGAGGCTGGCCCTCGTACCCACACCGAACGGCAGATCGCCTTGAGCCTCTCGAAGCAGAATCGATTGCGTCCCGACCCAGGCCAACCGCCCATGCCCTCGCTGGCGCGTGCCCACATCGCCGGGATTCCGTTTCCATTGGCCCTGCCAATGGACAAACACATCGATGTTGTCGCCTTCAATCAAAATGCGCTCGATGGAAAACTCCAATTGAATATCGCGAAAGGTATCGAAATCGCTGTGGATGTCCCGTTGCACCTGATCGAGACCGCCTGAGGGGAGCAGGAGTGACTCCAAGGCGCTCCGGTCTCTCTCGACGTAAGATTTCCTGAGTGACTCCACGGCCTGATCGATCCGGAGAATACGGTCGTGATCGTTTTTATATTGAATGGTTTTCCCCGAACAACCCACGGCCAGAACCAGCACGAATCCAAGAAGAAGGCGACCGAGAGCAGCAGACCGGAGCGCGTCAGATTTGAACATGGCGCAGTATAGGAACCTTGGCGGAAAGAGGTCAAGCAACGGCCCTGTCGGTACGTATGTAGACCTTGCCGAGGTCACGAATGATCCGGCAGCAAAACATCACGTCAGAATCTTGACTTGCTTTTTGAAGCGAAACCCACTAGACTCCCGCGCCTAGCAGTTGGAGATTGAATGTATGGCGAGTGTCCTCAAGAAACGCCGGAAGAAGATGCGCAAGCACAAGTATAAGAAGTTGCGCCGGCGTCAGAAATTCTTGCGTCGCAAGAGCTGAGCCCATCACGACATAATGGACGGAGGGATCCGTGCCCGAAGGAAAAAAAGTTCGCATCCGCGTTCGAACGGTGAACTGCATCTACGTCGGGGATTTCCTGATCCCGCCCATGCGTAATCGTGTGTCCGATGCGATCAATGAAGAGCAGCGGCTGTTTATCAGCCTGACTGACGTCTTGGTCAATGACAAGGATCGGTCGGACTTCGTGGCGATCAACAAGAACCTGATCGAGTCGATCGCTCAGCTCTAGCGCTCTCACCTCATCACGAAGGTCATGTCGTCTTCGTATCGCCGCCGCCAGCGGCGATACGCTACGCGCCTGCCTCCCTGAAACCATTGTCGTAACACAAATGTTCTCGTTTAAGCGCTTCTATCCTTTCCTCAAGCCCTATGTCCCACGGATGATCGCGGCCGCGATCATGGTCATGGCGGTCGCCGCCGTAAACCTGGCCCTGCTCCGGCTTGGCGGCACCCTCTGGGATGTCATCACCGTCCAGCACGATGCCGATCGAATGGCGCAGATGATTCTGCTGCTCCTTGGCCTCGTCTTGCTGCAAGGGTTCTGTTCCATGGGGCACAGTTACCTGACGGCCTGGGTGTCACAACGGGTCATGGCCGACTTCCGGACTCATCTCTTCGCCCATCTGCAAACCCTGTCCGTGAATTTCTTCTCCAAGCGCCGGACCGGCGAGTTGATGTCGCGACTGATGAACGACGTCACCGTGATCCAGAACGTCGTGACGGACACCCCCATCGACGCAGCTAAGCAAGTCGTCACCTTCATCGGCGGCGCAGGCTTCCTCTTTGCCATGAACTGGCAACTCTGCCTCCTCATCCTCGTGCTGCTGCCCTTGCTGGTTGTCGTGGCCAAACTGTTCGGTCGCCGCCTCCGTGCGCTCTCCACGACCATTCAAGATCAAACGGCCTCCGTCAGCACGCTGGTCGAAGAGGTCATCGCCGGTATCCGCGTCGTGAAATCTTTCGTCCAGACCAAGCGGGAAGAGCAGCGATTCGTGACGCAAGTGCAGACCGCAATGGAGCTGTCCTTGCGCCGCGCCACTATCATGGCCTGGTTCGTGCCGACCATCACGTTCGTCACCTTCGCCGCCGCCGCCATGGTGCTGTGGTACGGAGGACGCCAGGTCATCGACGGAACGGTGTCGCCCGGCGACCTATTCGCCTTCGTGCTGTTTGCCGGCATTCTGATCGGACCATTCGGATCGGCCGCCCGCGTCTTTGCGCAGATCAAAGAAGCGCAGGGCGCCATGCAACGGGTCTTTGAAATTCTCGACACACATGCGGAAATTGCCGACGCTCCCGGCGCGATCGACCTCCCGCCGGTGCGCGGGCACGTGCGTGCGGAACACCTGAGTTTCGCCTATGACGCCAGGCAGCCCGTGCTCTCCGACGTGTCGTTCGAAGCGAAGCCCGGCGAACTCATCGCCATTGTCGGACCGACCGGCTCGGGCAAAACCACGATCATGAATCTCTTGCACCGATTCTACGATCCGACGTCGGGTCGGCTCACGGTCGACGGTCATGACGTCAAGGACGTGCGGCTCGACAGCCTCTATCGGCAGATCGCGCTGGTGCCGCAAGATACGATCTTATTCGGCGGCCCGATCCGCGATAACATTCGTTATGGGCGCGAGGACGCCACGGAAGAAGAGATTCTCGCCGCAAGCAAGGCGGCGCATGCTCACGAGTTTATCGCGGGATTTCCGGACGGGTACCAGACTATCGTGGGAGAAAAGGGCATCAACCTTTCCGGCGGCCAGCGGCAACGCGTCGCCATTGCCCGAGCGATTCTTAAGAACCCCCGGATTCTGCTACTGGACGAGGCCACCTCGGCGCTGGATACCGAATCGGAACGGCTGGTCCAGGAGGCGCTGGAACGTCTCATGGTCAACCGCACCACGTTTGTGGTCGCCCATCGGCTCAGCACGATTCAGCGTGCCGACCGGATTCTGGTGCTGAACAAAGGCCACATCGTGGAATCCGGCACCCATGCGGCGCTGCTGGAGCAACAGGGCCTGTATCATTATCTCTATACGCTGAGACTCAGCGAACTCCCGGTGTAATCGATCACGAGACTCTGATGAACAGGTTAGTCTTCGGGCTCGCCTTCGCCACACTGTTTCTCTCCTGGACCACCCTCGGTTCAGCTCAGCCGCCGTTGCCCAAACCCGACCATGTGGTCATCGTGATCGAAGAAAATCATGCCTTCGGTCAGATCATCGACTCTCGGGCCGCCCCCTACTTGAACACACTGGCGCGCAAAGGCGCGCTGCTGACCAATTCCTACGGAGTGACCCATCCAAGCCAGCCGAACTACATCGCGCTGTTTGCCGGCACCATCGAAGGCGTGAATGGGAATGTGTGCCCCATGTCGCTGACGGCGCCGAACTTGTCCAGCACCCTGGTGCAGGCCGGACAGTCGTTTATCGGATACTCCGAAGACTTGCCCGCCGTGGGCGCCGTCGACTGCATTGCCGGTGCCTATGCGCGCAAACATAATCCGTGGGTGAACTGGCAATCGTCGTCCACGAATACCGTCCCGGCTGCGCAGAATCGCCCGCTGACCGATTTTCCGACGGATTTCAGCACCCTGCCGACCGTCAGCATCATTGTGCCCAATCAACAGAACGACATGCACGACGGCAGTGATCCCGACCGCATCCAACGCGGGGACCAATGGCTCCAGTCCCGTGTCGAGCGTTACGTGGAGTGGGCACAGACCCACAACAGCCTGTTGATCATTACGTGGGACGAGGACAACGGAAAATCCGACAACCATATCCCCACGATTCTCGTGGGACCGATGGTGCGAGCCGGACGCTATCATGAGCCGACGAATCACTACGGACTGCTGCGGACGGTCACGGAGATGTATGGAGCCCAACCGGTGGGACTCAGCCGGCAGGCATCTCCCCTCACGACGATGTGGGCAGCCCCGAAACCCTAGCTCTGCCTCGCGGACCCGTTTCCCCTCCGGATCCACGCCTTCCACAGTTCCATCACCACGAACGGCAGAATCCCGAACCCCGCGATCAGCCACCATTCATCGGGCCGCAGTCGAACGACTCGAAAAATCTCCTGCCCCCATGGACTCAACAGAATCCCGGCCTGCAGCATGGCTGAAATCAGCACGGCGGCCACCAGCATCCGATTCGTGGTGATCCCGATCTGCAACAGCGACAACCGGTCGTGGCGGCAGGTAAAGGCGTGGAGAAACTGCACCAGCACCAACGTCGTAAACGTCATGGTGCGCGCGAACGCCACCTCGTCGTGCATGATCGACAGGGCCATACCGAACACCACCAACGTCGCCGCCGCCATCACCGCGCCTTGAACGCAGACCGTCACAAACCGCTGGCGATCCAGGAGGGGCGCCTGCGGATCGCGAGGCGGGCGCTTCATGACATCGGGATCTTTCGGATCGACGGCCAAGGCGAGCGCAGGAAACCCGTCAGTCACCAGGTTGATCCAGAGAATATGGATCGGCAGCAACGGCAACGGCCAGCCCAATAACGTGCTGCCCAGCATCACCAGGACTTCGCTCAGATTACACGACAGCAAATAGTGCACAGACTTGCGGATGTTTTCATAAATGCTCCGACCTTCCTCGACCGCCGCGGCGATGGACGCAAAATTGTCGTCGGTGACCACCATGTCCGACGCGTCTTTCGTCACGTCCGTGCCTGTCATGCCCATGGCGATTCCGATATCCGCTTCCCGAATGGCCGGGGCATCATTCACGCCGTCTCCGGTCATGGCCACCACTGCGCCATGCGCGCGCCAGGCTTTGACGATGCGAAGCTTGTGCTCCGCCGACACCCGCGCATAGACCGAGAGGTCTCGCACGCGCGACGACAGCTCCGCATCAGTCAATCCGTTCAGTTCCACGCCAGACAGGGCCTGCCTCGCCTCGCTTGCAAATCCGGCCTCGCGGCCGATCGCCAGGGCCGTCTCCTTATGATCCCCGGTAATCATCACGGTCTTGATGCCTGCGGACCGGCAACGCTCGACCGCCTCCTTCGCTTCCGGACGTAAGGGGTCTTTCATCGCGGCCAGGCCAACGAACACCAATTCACGCTCGATGCCCTGCGACTCGAATGTGGCCGGCTCCGGATCGAGCACGCGACGCGCTAACGCCACGACCCGGAGGGCCTGCTGTGCGAATTGCTGATTGCGCGATACGATCGAGCGGCGCATCGAATCAGAAAGCGGTGCCACGTCCCCCGCCTTCGTCATATACGAATCGCACCGTTCCAAGAGAATATCCGGCGCGCCCTTCACATAGGCGACGGCACGCCCTTCCGACCGGCGGATCATCGTCATCATCTTGCGTTCCGAGTCGAACGGAATTTCTCCCACAAGAGGATGCGCGCGTTCGAGCTCCGCTTTCCGCCATCCGGCCTTGCCGCCCGCCACCAGCAAGGCGCCCTCCGTGGGATCACCGACTACCGTCCATCCTCCATCGGCCTCGCGAAGCGAGGAACCATTACACAATACCGCGCTCCACAAGAGATCTCGTAACCCTCCCGTGCGACCATCGCCTCCGATGATCTCACCCGCCGGCGCATAGCCGTCGCCGGTGACGTCACACACCAGATCATCGACCGCCAGCTGCCTGACCGTCATTTCGTTCTTCGTTAAGGTGCCGGTCTTATCCGTACAGATCACCGTCGCAGCGCCCAGGGTTTCAACGGCAGGCAGGCGACGGATCAACGCATGACGGCTCACCATCCGCATCACCCCCAGGGCGAGCGTCGTCGTCACAATGGCCGGCAGCCCCTCGGGAATGGCCGCCACGGCGAGACTCACGGCCGTCAAAAACATCTCGAACAGCGGTTCGCCGCGCCAGAGGCCAAGCCCGAACACGACGACCACGATTCCCAGCGACAGCCATAACAACACATGGCCGAACTGCTCTAATCGCCGCTGGAGGGGTGTCGGCTCCACCGCCACGGAGGTCATCAGCGTCGCAATGCGGCCCAACTCCGTGCCGCTGCCGGTGGCGACAATCAGGGCACGCCCCTTTCCTCCGGTCACGGTGGTTCCCATGAACAGCATGTTCCGCTGATCGGCCAGGGACACATCGTGATCGACCAACACCTGGCTGGATTTTTCAACGGGGGTGGATTCCCCGGTCAGGGCCGCTTCCTGGGTGAGACAGGCCGTGGCCTGGATGAGTCGTGCATCCGCCGGGACATGATCCCCCGCCTCTACATCAATGATGTCGCCGAGAACCAGCTCGGTTGATAACAGGGCTCGCCGCGCCCCCTCTCGCACCACCCGAGCATAGGTCACTGCCATCGTCTTAAGCGCCGCCAGCGACTGCTCCGCACGGTATTCCTGTACGAATCCCAGCAGCCCGTTCAGCAGCACAATGGCCAGGATGGCGCCGGCATCGATCCATTCGCCAAGGAGGCCTGACACAAGGGCGGCGCCGATCAGCACCCAGATAATCAGGCTGGTAAATTGTGCGGCCAGGATATGCCAGGGCGAAGGGGGCGCGGCTTCGGGCAACTCATTGCGGCCATGGGCGGAAAGCCGGCGTGCAGCTTCGTCTTCGCCCAGGCCTTGCGCGGGATCGACGCCGAACTCGCGGCTGATGTCTTCGATGGCCCGTGCGTACCACCGGGCCTGACTCTGCTGTCGTGCTTCGACCATGCCTTTCGATCTCTTTCCGCTTCCCTGGTGGGCGACGCCTTAGGGAGAGGCCCCTTCGCCTTTACCCTTCCTAAGCACTTCAACTTGTGGAGAAAACGGTCTTTCTTGCCCCTGTCCGCCATGGGCCAGGAGGAAATTTCTGCGCTTTCACAAGCCGGAGACTCAATCCCGGCGCAAACCAGCCGATACAGTATCCACGAAGGACGGAAAGTGGCCCTGAAGGGGGCATCATTCCTGTGGTAGGAACGGCCGTCGCTTGAAGCTGTGGATTGCGTAGGATGGGTGATCTATGACACGTTCCTCCTGGTCGTCTTCGAATCCGCTGCCGGATAACCTTCGTGCCAGCCTGAAGGACCTTCGTCACGGCTTGCTCGGCCTGCACAAATCCCTGATCGTCTCCGAACAGGTCACCTATGAACGCATTTATGGACGCATCTCCTCCGCCGGGCAGTTGCTGCAGCTCGTGATGAACGATCCCTGGTTCGCCTGGCTTCACCCCTTGTCACACCTCGTCGTTCGCATCGATGTCGTGCTCGAAGATCACGAGGACACCACCATCGAAACCGCGCAGGACCTCCTGTTAGAAGCTCGCCACATGCTGCGCCCGTCGGAAGAAGGCGACGGATTCGAACGGAGCTACTACGAGGCCCTGCAACGGACTCCGGACGTTGTGCTGGCCCATGCCAGCGTCAAGAAACTCCTCAGCACCGCCGCCACTGCCGCCTCCGCGGCCGCAGCCTGACCGCCTGGACGGGCTCGATCAGAAGAGCGGATGGTGCGGGGAAGAGGAAAAGGGCGCCGAGCGCGGCGCATCACCTCGATTTCCGAGAAACCGCCACCCCTGCTTGTCCCGCACGAGATAATGCACCTCTTGAAACCAGCTATCCAGCGTGACGCGCGCGCCTGATTGCATGTCGGCGCCATACAAGCCACCCGTGCAGGTCAATTCGACGCGCAGCCCTGCCTCGGTTCGCAGGATTTTCATCTCGGAAAAGAGATGCGTCGAGGACAATGTCCGGTAGTGCTCGAATACCTCGCCCCAGATGCGTTGGACATCTTCCACGTGCAGGCCGTGATAGTTGTAGCCGGGAGCATAAAACTGCATCAGCACGGTGAGATCCTGTTTCTCCAAGGCCTGTTCTGCGCGATCAAATGCCGCCAACACCTCTTGCATCGTGGGATCGACATGCACCGCCTTGGCGCCGCTGACGGTGATCCCGGTTTCGCGCGTTACGGTCATGTCGGGAAGCACGTGCACGGCCGCTTGACCTGACGAGACCTGCGCCATCATGGCCACAGCAAAGATCCATAGAACCGTCCGCCACAGGCCAGCGGCCCGTCGCTTCATACCCATCGCCTGTCCGTCTCGTGCGTGCATCGTCGCTCCTCTCTTCACCACATCGGCTGCCATCTCCCAGCATAGGGATACATCCTTATCGAGGACTATGCAACGCCGATACCGATGGCGGTGAATGATACCGGCGAGACATTTCCGAATCATCCCTGGCCAAGGCCTACCAAGTTGCTGCCATAGACGATCGTCCTCTCTCCATTCGGTCGCACGACGCCACAGGGCCAGGCCGCCATTGCGGCGCGTCACCACCGCTTCGCCATCACAGAGGACGCTGGTTTTGTAGTTTTGCTTTGGCCGGCGAGACCTGAACGTTAGACTACAGTGACGACATGACCAGCAGCTGACAGAGACAGAAGATAAAGGAGCGGGGATGCCATCGTCGAGGAAACGGCTGCTCGCAAGTGTACTCGGCTACGCGCTCATGGCGGCCGGCACCGGCCTCGCCGGCGAGATCCCCCACCAGCGAAGCATCGCACTTATCGACAAGGCCTGGGCAGTACGTCTCGACATGACCGGCTATCGCATCCAAGCCGATGGCGTCAAACCGGACAGTCGGCGCTATCTACTCGCCACCAACGACGCAGCCGCCGTGCAGCTCTCCGTCACACTGGAGGCGGTCTCCGGACAGGCCACGGAGCAGGGCTGTCTCGCTCACCTGAACCGTATCGCACGCACCGCTGCCGCGCCATCCCCTTCAGGGCCGACACGAATCGAGATCAATCAAGTGCCCGTATTCGAATATCTTCTGCGTGAGACCGGCGGCCAAGGGACAGATCGCCTTCACCTCTTTGCCTGTGCAAGCAAGGAGAACGTTTACACCGACATTCATCTCACACAGAGCGGCTCGACAACGGGCGACGGCTCACACCTGCGGACGGTGTTGGAGAGCTTCTCCATCGTCGCCGCAGCACAGGCGGGCAGCCTGGATTATTTTCGAGCAGGGAGCGCGCCGTATCTGCAGGGACAGTTCAAGCAAGCGATCCGGCAGTATGAACGGGCCGTCGCCCTCGAACAGGCGAACCCCATCCTGAGCAAAGCCCTTTGGCGTCTGCTCGTGCATAACCTGGGCGGCGCCTATCGCAGAACCGGCGATTTTGCGCGCGCCAAAACGACGATCGAGTATGGGCTCTCGCAAGAGCCGACGAATCCGTTTTTTCACTACGATCTCGCCCGTACCTACGCCGGGATGAACGAGCGTGACCGAGCCATGCAATCGCTTCACGATGCGTTCCTGCACTTCCGCCTGAGCCATGAGCGGGAATCCATGCCCGACCCCCGGCAGGATGTCTCCTTCGGACGGTTCATGCTGGATCCCGCATTTCGGACGTTAACGGAATCACTCATGCAGCCCGCCATTTAACGATAGTCCAAACCACCTACGACCTCGCCGATCATGGAAGGACCCAGGGATGTCAAAACGTAAAAACGCACGTGTCGAGATGAATCGACCGATCGATGTACAAGGCCCCCGTGGCAGCAGCCAGGGGGTGGTGCGGGATTTTTCCCCGGGAGGATGCAAGATTCAACAGACCGGCGCCAAGGTTCACTGCGGCATGCGATTGACCTTGCGGATCTCGCTTCCCGATCGCGTTGAACCCATCGAGATCAAACCCGCCGTCGTCACCTGGACAAGCACGGACGCCTTCGGCGTGGAATTCCTGGCGCTTTCAGCCGACACGCGGAGCCGCGTGAAGCTCGTGCACGATCTTCTACTGGACGCGCAGTCGACAACCGAAGTCGAACGGGTCATCTCCCTGCCCGGCGTCTCCTGGACATAAGGTTCCTGCCCCTCGCAATCTCGCGTACCTGTCCCGAACAGGAGGTGGGCCTCGTTTCGCCATGGCGCATGTTGTGTGCTCGTTCGCCCGGTGGCGCGCGCAACACGATAACTCAGGCATGATGGGCAGTGAAGAACGCTGGAAGGAGGCCGCCGAACAGGTCGGGCGGGCCGATCATACGAGTGGTAACAGGCTACGGTCGTTATGGCGGAGACACGGGTGGGATCAACTCGGCCACTTTCTCGATAATCGCTTGAGGCAGAAACGGCTTCTGGAGGTAGGCCGCCTGGGCATCCACCCCGTGCGAGACCAGCATGTCTCCGGCATAACCGGAGATATAGAGCACCTTGATCTTGGGAAACATGGTCCGGGCTCCCTGCGCCAAGACGGAGGCCTTCATACGCGGAAGGATCACGTCGGTGATGAGGAGGTCGCAACCGCCCTTGCGTAACTGCAACATCTGCAGCGCTTCGACGCCATCGGCCGCCGCCAATACTTCATACCCTTGATCGCGCAGCACGGCCGCCACCAGTCGTCGGATGCCTTCGTCGTCTTCCACCAGCAAAATGGTCGCACATGTCGCCGGAAGCGGTCGTGAGGGCGCCACCTGTTCAGTCTCCGAGGATTGCGATTGCACGCGCGGCAACATCACGGTAAAGCGCGAGCCCCGTCCAGGTTGGCTGGTGACGTCGATATAGCCGCGGCTCTCCTTCACGATGCCATAGACGGTAGCCAGCCCCAATCCGGTCCCCTTCTCGAACCCTTTCGTGGTGAAAAACGGCTCAAAAATATGGGCGAGGGTTTCGGCATCGATTCCGCATCCCGTATCCTCAACCACCAGCGTGACATAGTGGCCGGGAACCGCGCCGGGGTGAGTGCGCACATACGTCTCGTCCAGATCGGTATTGCCGGTCTCGATGGTCAGGATGCCCCCTTCGGCCATGGCATCGCGGGCGTTGAGCGCCAGATTCAGCAAGACCTGCTCGATCTGAACAGGATCGCCCAAGACATGGCCGGCCTGAGGGTGCAGCACCATCACCGTCTGAATCTGCTCTCCGATCAGCCGGCGCAAGATATCTTCCATGTCGCGAATCAGCGTATTGAGCGGCACGTCACGCTGCTCCAGAACCTGGCGGCGGCTGAACGTCAACAATTTCTTCGTCAATGCCGCGGCCCGAGTGCCGGCCTGCCCGATCATTTCCACTTCGTGATGCAGCGGATGAGATCCCAGCTGTTGCGCGACCCGGTGCGCATGGCCGATGACGACCATGAGCAGATTATTGAAGTCATGCGCGATGCCCGCGGCCAATCGCCCCAGTGCCTCCATCTTCTGCGACTGCCGAACGCTCTGTTCATCCTGCTTGCGCTTGGTCAGATCCGTAATCGTCTCAATCACATGGACGCGGCCGTCTTTCGTCGGGGCCTTCGCCCAATGCACCAGCAGATGGCGACCGTTCATCATCTCCACTTGTTCCGACACCACCCCGTCGCGACCCAAGGCCTCAGGCATACGGCAGAATTCGCACGGCGCCGTTTTTCCCGCAATTTTTTCATAGCAGCGGGAGCCGGCCATGTCGCCGAAGGCGTCCAGACCAGTCTGGTTTTGGAACTGTACGGAATGATCGGCAGGATCGATCACCGTCACGATGACCGGCTGCGAATTCAGTAACACCTGAGGATCATACGAGAGACCGTTCGGCAAGTGAGGAGAAGCAGGCATAGGCGTCCTCGTACGGATTGTGGCGTGGAAGCAGCGCTGAATGAACCAGCTGTCTTTGGTTGTACTACATCACCACGTACAGTCAAGGAGATGATCGATTGTCTAGCGGCGGTGCACGTAGGAATTGTGGAAGTGCGTAGAAATCGCCCTCTCAACGGCCATCGTGTGCGTGCCGGTAGAAGAGCGTCTTGGCCCATTCGGCTGCCGCGACATAGGCGAGAAGAATGCCGAGCAGTGCGGCCCAAAAGATAGGCGGCAACGGTTCAAATCCCAAATACGAGCCGACCGGCGTCACCGGCAAGAGAATCGTGAGCACTGCGATCAGCAAGGTCGAGCACAACAACGACGCAGACGGGCGGCTGGTCACACAAGGGCGGCGCGTACGAATGACCAGGACAATCAGTGAGGCCGAGAGCACGGACTCGACGAACCAGCCGGTGCGGAACTGCCCCGTTGTGGAATGCAGCAACAGCAGCAAGACGCCGAACGTGAAGTAGTCGAAGCACGAGCTCACGAATCCAAAGGTCAGCATGAACCGCCGGATGAAGGGAATATCCCAGCGGCGCGGTCGATTAATCAGTTCCGGATCGACATGGTCGGTGGCGATCGTCATTTCAGGAATGTCCGTGAGCACATTGGTCAACAGAATGTGTTTCGGCAGGAGCGGCAGAAAAGGTAGGAACAGCGAGGCACCGGCCATGCTGAACATATTGCCGAAATTGGCACTCGTCGCCATGAACACATATTTGAGGGTGTTGGCGAAGGTGCGCCGCCCCTCGCGGACGCCTTCCACCAACACGCTCAAATCATGTTCCAGCAGCACCAGGTCGGCGGCCTCCTTCGCGACATCGACGGCGCCATCGACCGACAGGCCGACGTCTGCTGCATGGAGGGCAGGCGCGTCGTTGATGCCGTCGCCGAGGTAGCCGACGACGTTCCCGGAGCCGCGTAACGCCCGGATGATGCGTTCCTTTTGATTCGGTTCGATTTCCGCAAAGATGTCTACCTCATTGGCCCGGGCCCGAAGCGCATCGTCGGTCATGCCGCGCAGATCACTCCCGGTCAGCACCAGCGGATTGGCCAAGCCGACCTGTCGCCCCACATGGGCCGCCACCAAACCGTGATCGCCCGTCACCATTTTTAACGACACTCCCAGCCGCCGGAGGTGCGCGATTGTGTCGACAATACCGGCCTTCGGAGGATCCACAAACACCAGCAGGCCCAGGAACGTCATCCCCGCCTCATGCTCCTTGGAAACCCGGTCGATAGCCCCCAAATCCAGGCAGGCCACCCCAAGCGTACGGAAGCCCTGACTGCTGAGGCCCCGTACCTGCTCCCTGATCGACCCGCGAACCTGATCCATCGGCAGCAACACCCCGTCTTGTTGTTCGGCATGCAGACACACCGCCAACATGCTTTCGACCGCGCCTTTCGTGATCAGCAGATGGGTGTGTGGAGTGGCCACCAGGACGGACAGCCGCTTGCGAACAAAATCGTAGGGCTCCTCTTCCACCTTCCGGTAACCGGAGAGATCGAAGGGACGGTGCTTCCGCAGGGCTTCATCCAACGGGTTCGGAAACCCGGTTTCGAACATCGCGTTCACGTGACCGTGGAACAAGACGCGATCGCTCGGCTGGCCGTCGAGATCCAGCGCGGCATGGAGTCGCATGGAGCCTTCGGTCAAGGTCCCGGTCTTGTCGGAACACAGCACATTCATGCTGCCGAAATTTTCGATCGACGCCAGGCGTTTAACCACGACGTGCTGTTGGGCCATACGCTTCGCGCCGTGCGAGAGGTTCACGCTGATGATGGCCGGCAGCAACTGCGGCGTGAGTCCGACCGCCAAGGCCATGGAAAAGAGGAAGGATTCAAGGACCGGCCGTTCAAGGTAGACGTTGACGGCAAAAATCGCGAACACGAGAAGCAGCGTCACTTCGAGCAGCAGATAGCCGAATCGCCGCACTCCCCGCTCAAATTCCGTTTCAGGCGCCTTCAGCGTCATGCGATGGGCGATGCGGCCGAATTCCGTGTCCTTTCCCACCGCCACGATGACCGCACGGGCCTGGCCACTCACCACATGGGTACCGAGAAAGAGACTGTTGGTCCGTTTGGCCAGCGGCGCATCAGCCGCCAGTGTGCCCGCCGATTTCTCGACGGGATAGGTTTCCCCCGTGAGGGTGGCCTCATCCACGAACAGATCCTTCGCCTCCAGCACCAAGGCGTCTCCAGGGAGGCTCGACCCGGCCGACAATTCAATGACGTCGCCGGGCACGATCTGATCGGCCGGAATCTCGCGCAGCTCGCCATCCCGCCACGCGCGAGCCGTGATTTGCACGAGGGCCAGCAGCCCGGCCACGGCACGCGCCGCACTATACTCCTGCCAGAAACTCAAGCAGGCGCCGGCCAGAATGATGCTGAGGATAATCAGCGCATCGCCGTGCGCTTCGAGAAAGAAGGACACGCTAGCGGCGAAGAGCAGGATGAGGACGATGGGACTCCGAAACTGCGCCATGAGCAGCCGCAACGGACGGCCATTGCGCTGAGGCTTCAGCCGGACGGATGCATAGGTTGCCTGCCTCGCTTCAGCCTCCCCCGTAGCCAAACCCTTTGCCGTGGCAGAGAGTTGCCGCAACACATCATCCGCGGACAAGGACCAGAATGATGTCTCCTTCAGCATGGTTCCAGGCTAGGATCGGGTTACACCCACTCCGGGGCATGTTCCTTTGTCACGTCTTGTTCCGCAAACGTGCGGTACAAGGCCGGCAGCACCAGCAGGGTCAACGCCGTCGACGTAAACAGGCCGCCGATCACCACCGTCGCCAAAGGCCGCTGCACTTCCGCCCCGATGCCCTGCGCTAACACCAGAGGCAGAAGTCCCAGGAGAGTGGTCATCATCGTCATCACGACCGGTCGAAGCCGAAGGACGCAGCCAGTGATGATCGCCGCCTCTGTCTGCTGTCCCTCATTCCGCAATTGATTGATATAGGACACGAGCACGATGCCGTTACCGACCGCCAGGCCGAACAGTTCGATGAAACCGATCGAGGCCGGCACGCTCACATACTGGTCGCTCAGCCATAGAGAGACGACGCCGCCGATTAACGCGAAGGGCAGGTTCAGAATAATCAACCCGGCATACCGCAGCGAATGGAACGCCCAAAAGAGAAGAAAGAACACCAGACCGAGCGTGATCGGCACCACCAGCAGCAACCGCGCGTTCGCCCGTTCCATATTTTCAAATGCGCCGCCCCAGGCCACGGTATACCCTTGCGGCAATCGGACCCGCTCGGCCAACCGCTTCCGGCCTTCGTCTACAACACCGCCGATGTCGCGTCCCACGACGTTGAAGCCGATATAGATCCGCCGCTTCGCCTGTTCCCGGCTGATCCTCGCCGGTCCTTCCCGCATCTGGATCGCGGCCAGTTCGCTCAGAGGAATCGGCGCGCCGGACGCCGATCGTACCCGGATATTTCCGATCGCCCCAATGCTGTTGCGTGAGGATTCCGGAAACCGGAGGACGAGCTGAAATCGCCGCTCCCCTTCATAGACCTGTGTCGCGGGTCTCCCGCCAATCGCCGTCGTGATGATGTCCTGCACCTCCGACACGTTGATTCCGTAGCGGGCGATTTTTTCTCGATCGATATCGATCGTCAGATACGGCTGTCCGGCGACCTGTTCGACCTTGACGTCTTTGACTCCCTCGATCGTCCGCATGAGATCTGCGATCCGTTCGGCATGCTGATAGAGCAGGTCGAGGTCGTCGCCGAACAGCTTGATGGCGCATTCGGTCCTGATCCCGGAAATCAGCTCGTCCACCCGCTCCTGAATCGGTTGACTCATGAGCACGGAAATGCCCGGGATTTCCGCCAGACGTGTCCTGATGGCATCGACCAGACCGGTCTGCGTCTTCGCCGTGGTCCAGGTCTCGCGCGGGCGTAGCGCCACGATCGGGTCGCTTTCATTGGGCTCTTCCGGGCCCACCGCAATGTCCGGACGTCCGATCTTGCTCACCGACATGCGCACTTCCGGAAACTCCAGCATGACCTTTTGTGTCTGTTTTTCGATGGCGATGGATTCCTCCAGCGAGACACTCGGCAGACGCACGATCTGCGGAGTCAACGCTCCCTCCTCCAGGATCGGAATGAATTCCCGCCCGACGAATGGCAACAGACTCAGACTGGCCAACACGATCACCGTCGAACTCAGCAGCACGGCTGCACGATGATCGAGCGTCCACCGCAGCACCGGCTGATACCGCCTCTTCATCCAGGTCGTGAGCCGGGTCTCTTCCGGGTGGTCGCCACGCAAAATCAGCGAGGCCAGGACCGGGGAGAGGGTCAACGTCACGATCACCGACACCAACAGCGAAATGACGAGTGAATAGGCCAGGGGCGCGAACATTTTTCCTTCCATGCCGTGAAGCGTCATCAAGGGCAGAAAGACGACGCTGATGATGAGGATGCCGAACAGGATCGGCCGCCCGACTTCGTTGGTCGCCCGCAGCACGACCTCCAAGCGGGATCGCGCCTGCAGCCGATTCTCCGACAGGTGGCGATAGATGTTTTCCACCACGACCAGCGATCCGTCGGCGATTTCCCCGATGCCGATCGCCAGCCCGCCCAACGTCATGAGGTTGGCGGACAACCCCAGTCGCTGCATCACCACGAACGTGATCAACGGCGTGACCAGCAGCGAGGCCGTCACGACAATCGCGCTGCGCATGTGGCCGAGGAAGAGAAAAAAGACCAGCGTGACCAACACGACGCCTTCGATCAACGCATCGCGCACGGTATGGATGGCGGCTGTCACGAGTTCAATGCGATCGTAAAATGGCACGAGGGTCAGCCCGCCCGGCAAGATTCCCTCACGCTGGATCGCCTCCGCTCGTTGCTTCACCGCCTGAACCACGTCCCGCGCGTTGCCGCCTCGCAGCATCAACACCGTGCCGGCCACAACCTCCCGCTCTCCATTGAGCACCGCGGCCCCATGGCGCACCGCATGGCCGATACGGACGTCCGCCACATCACGCACATACACCGGCACGCCGCCGGCTTCCTTGACCACGATCCGCTCGATATCGGCCGGGCTTTTGATGAGTCCCAGCCCGCGCACGATGGCGCGTTCGGCATGCCGTTCGAGCACATTGCCGCCGGCATTCGCATTGTTGCGTGCCACGGCATCGAAGATGTCGTGCAGCGTCAGGCTGTATTTTCGTAACCGGTCCGGATCCACCAGCACGTGATACTGTTTCACGAACCCGCCAAGGCTGTTCACATCGATGACACCCGGCACGCTCTTCAGCAGGGGACGCAGCACCCAGTCCTGCACCGTCCGCTGATCTGTCAGTTCTTCTTCCGCCAGCGCAGCATCACGCTCCGGTTTCGGCGCCCCCTCGAGAAAATACTGGTAGATCTCTCCGAGCCCGGTCGTCACGGGCGCCAGCACCGGCTCCATACCGGCCGGCAACCGATCGCGCACCGCTATGATTCGTTCCAGCACGAGCTGGCGGGCAAAATACACATCCACATCGTCCTCGAACACGACCGTCAGCTGAGAGAGGGCGAATTTGGAGATGGAGCGAATTTCCGTCAGCCCCGGCAATCCGTTCATCTGCAGTTCGAGCGGATAGGTAATGAACCGTTCGACCTCGACCGGGGAGAGCCCAGGCGCTTCCGTCAACACCTGGACTTGCACGTTGGTCACATCGGGATAGGCGTCGATGGGAATCGACTGGAAAGCGAAGACACCGGCCGCCGCGCAGAAACAGGCCAGGCCGAGGATGAGGATGCGTTGGCGCAGGGAAAATTCCAGCAGCGCGGCAATCATTGAGTGGGCTCGATTTTGTGGATATCGAGTTCAGACTTGATCGCAAACGCGCCCTTGACGACCACGTCTTCCCCTTCCCGCAGCCCCTCCAGGACGATGACCTGCCCGTCTTGTTCATCGCCCAACTGGACGCGGCGCGGCTCGAATCGATTCTCTCCTTGCCGCACGAACAACAGTTTGCCGGCGCCATCCTGTTGCACGGCGGCCAGCGGCACGACCAGCACCGCCGGTTGCGGCGAGGCATCGACGCGAACCATGGCAAACATTTCGGGCTTCAAGGCACGATCCGGATTCGGCACGGTCACACGGATACGCATCGTTCTGGTCGCCGGATCGAGCACATCGCTGATGTAGGTCATGCGGCCGGAAAACAGGCTGTGGGGATAGGCCGCCACCACGACGTGGACGGTCTGGTTCGGACGAATGAACTGAACGTCCTTCTCCGGCACACTGGCGATCACCCAGACATCGGACAGGTCGGCGATGGTGAAACAGTTCCGCGAGGTCTCCACCACCTCTCCGCGCGTGATATTCCGCATGATCACGCGGCCTGCGAACGGCGCCCGCATCGCGATGTCGGACCGGATCGTCCGCTCCCGTTCGAGTCGCTGAATCTCCTGGTCCGGCACGCCAAGCAGAGTCAGCCGATGCCCCGCCTCACGCGCTTCGGCCTGGGCCGTTTTCATTTCCGCTTCCCGGCGTTGCAACTCGGCCATGCTGATGGCGCGATGTTCATGCAGATTGGCTGCCCGCTCATGCGCAAGCTGCGCTTCGTGCTGTCGCGCCGCCGCCTTGAGATACAGGCCCTCGGCCATGCCTAAATCTGCGCTGTCGAGTAATGCCAGCCGTTCGCCCTTCTTGACGTCCTTGCCCGCATCGACCAGCACGTCCACCACTCGCCCTCGAATCAGTGTCGTGACTTCAGCCGATTCGTTTTCATTGGCCTGCACCGTCGCCGGAAATTCGCGATGCAGGACGAACGACTCCTTCTTCACCGTCTGCACCTGAATATCGGCCCGCCCGATTTCCGCGGCAGTCAGTTGCACGAGGCCATCGGCGGCTCGGCCCACGGGTTCGGCAGGCGGCGGGGGAGCCGCCGGATCCCGGTCACACCCCATCTGCCCCGTCAGCAGCACCCCCAATAAGAGCGTGCGACCGACGAGGCGAAGCGAACACATGGGCTGCTGAACCTGCTGCCTAAACTCACACGTGAGACTCGCCACTCGATCGGTCATCTGTCCATTGTCTACTCTGCAGGCCCCTGCCGTTTGTGATACCAGCAGGGACCATGCCGCGGAGGAGCCGAAATTTCGCAAGGAATGACAGGCCCATGGCAGCGTTTTGCTACGCTTGCCGGAGGAGGCACGGGGTGAAATGCCACAGCTGCCTGTTGTCCTCCAGGGATGGCACCGCTGGAGGATCCGACCTTACCGAACGACGAGAACCGAACAGGTGCTGTGCTGCACGACCTTGGTGGACACGCTCCCGAGCAGGAACCGCGCGACCGCCCCCATCCCCTTGGCGCCGGTCACAATCAGATCCACTTTCTTCTTGGAGGCCACTTTCAAGATCTCTTCAGCCGGTTTACCGAGTTGCACGACTTCATCGACGACATATCCGGCCTTGATCAATTTATTCGCACATTGCTCCACCAGGCGCGCACCGGCCTCTTTGAGCTCCGGATACTTCAGGAACGGCATCGCATGCATCACCACCACATCGATCGGCTCCAACCCTTCCCGGGCTTCCGGCTGAAGCTTGGTGAGGAGAAACCGCAGGGCCTTCTCCGATGCCTTCGATCCATCCGCGGCGAAAAGAATTCGGCTCACCGGACGCGGCTCTTCCTTGACGACCAATACCGAGCAGGGCGCATGCAGAGTGACCTGTGTCGAAATACTGCCGAGCATCAACCGGTCGAGTGCATCCAGCCCACGACTCCCGATCGCCACGATGCCGTCCCGGCGAGGCGCCTGATCCAGAATCGTCGGACCCGCAGGCCCACGCTCCGACATCACCTTGCCCTTGAGCTTCAGAGCTGCCATCTGCGCCTTCGCTTCCGAGATGGTGGTCTTGCCGCGCGCTTCGATACGCTTGATTTCTTGCTGGATAAACGGCTCGTTGCCGATGATCACCGGCTGAAACATGAAGGGCGCGCGCAACGCCTCCACATCCGTCACATGCAGCAGGGCCACTTCCGGCTTCTCGGCGAAGGGTATTCTCGCCACCCACTCGGTCGCCCACTTGCCGTACTTCGATCCATCCGTCGCAATCAATACCTTCATAGGTTGCCCCTCATCGTTCGATCTGTTGCCAAGAGTAGCAGGATTGTTCAGCAAGACCTGCGCCACGCTGCCGCATCTTCGCCTCAACCGGGCGGCGGGTCAATAGCATCTTTGCGGCTGCAGTAAACAGAGCCGGCGGAACGAGCCTCAGGCCGGCAGCACATCACCTTGTTGGCGCGTACGGGTGGATTCTCGGAGGGTGTCGTGCCGCAGACAGAGCAGCGATGGGATAGAAGGAGTGGAACCGAAATACCGGCAAAAACGGCCGCTGGTGTCAGATCATGCGTCCATAGACCCCGGAAGAACGTGGAGCGGTGCAGCCGATGTGTTCCTGCCAGGCGAAACGTTTGGCGATTCCTCGACTGGTCTTGTGTCGAGTCAGGCTGCACAGCAGGGACCAGACGGAGCGCAAGAAGTCCCAACTGAAGAATGGCGGACGCGCGTTGTTCCCGCCGGCATGGCACCGGGCCCGCCACATCCCCGCCTGCAGCTTCCGTCCACCCCGGACTCGAGACCGTCGCGCTTGAGTGTTCACTCGTCATCCTCCTTCATGTCGCCGGAGCACAGGCCTTGCGCCTCTGGCGCTGTGAACGAATCTTCTGCTCATGACGGTAGCACGCGATCGGCGATCCACCAAAACAGAATCGCATTTGATCCGATCAGGGAACGATGGCGGCGGAGGTGGCGGTGGGCAGGCTCAGTTTCGTCTGGTTGATTCTGACGGTCATTGGCGTCACAGTGACCATCCGACGTCCTTGAAATGGACCCTTAACAATGAAGGCTGAGAAGCACATGCGCGTCGAACTGGTGGACTGGGCCCATGCGGAACCATTGATCCGCCCCATCCGGGAAACGGTCTTTATTCTCGAACAGGCGGTACCGGAGGAGTTGGAATGGGATGGGCTGGATACGCATTGTGCCCATGTGCTGGCCTGGAATGACCAGGGTGACGCCATTGGCACAGCACGTATACAAACAAACGGCACGATTGGCCGCATGGCCGTCCTCAAAAACTGGCGTGGTCGCGGCGCGGGCCGCGCATTGCTGGGGGCGTTACTCGATTGCGCAGTCAGACAGGGGCTCACAGGCGTGACCCTGTCGGCCCAGACTCACGCAATCGGATTCTATGAGCACGCGGAATTTCAGGCGGTCGGCGACGTATTTCTCGACGCCGGCATTCCGCATCGGAAGATGGAGAAGGTCCTGACTCCGACGAAAGACTTGTTTCGTGCCTGATAATATCCCGAGCTAAATTCGAACCTCGCCACTGATGCTCACGTCGCAACATCTCCGCGAGAATATACATCCAGAAAGGTTGTTATGGCGACACAGTCCGGGCATGGTTGATCAGCTCCGGAAGCGGATTGCCCCCACCGCAGGTGTTGGGACCGGTGCTGCCGCCCCACTGCTGCGCGCTCTGCGTAGAAACGACACGCGGCCACGGTTCGTTGCCCCACCATCCGAAGTACGGTCCTCCGGACTGCCCCGGAATAACATCGATCCGATGTTTGATGCCGAATGAATCCCGCCCGCCGATGGTGCGCGTGAAGGTGGAATCCATGGCTTGATACCCGATGAAGGCCGGGCGCGAACCGTTAGCGAGGTCGTTGGGGTATCCGACATGTCCCCAATAATTGCCCCCGTCCCACGCGGTGGAATACCCGCGAGAACCCATCCAACCAGTGACGTCGCCCATCCGCAGATCCAATACGCACACCACGTAATCAAAGGCGCACTCATCGGCATTAATGCCGTCGGAACCGTCCGCTTTGTTCCACGAGTAAATCATGTTCGCAAACACATGGCCGAACGGTTCGTGACCGTCAAACAGCAGCGGAGTAAATTTCAGCCAACCGGCCGTATTGTTCGGCCCCCAATTCACAACATGGCTCGCGGTCAATAGATGACGTGAACCGACCATCACACCCGAGCCGAAGCCCGCTGCCGTATCGACGCGACCGCATGTACTCCAGGGGAATGCGGTATCGGAGAATGTGTAGCGGTCATCCGGCGAAAAGACATTGGTCGGCAATCCCATATCCTCCCCCACTTCCAGGTCATACCGACGTATGCGATTGACTTGACGGAAAGCGTTGGGAAGCTCATTGGGACGCGCTCGAAAGTCGAGGTGCTTGGGACGCAGGCCTGGCGGTTCTTGAAACTCCACTCGTTTGGCACGAGCCAAGCTGACGGACTTCACGGCGGGCGGAAACACTCGCGCCTTAAAGAGATTCCCTTTGCCTACCAGTTCCACACGCCCTTTTGAGCGACGAACCTTCACCGTGCGAGCAAGAGCCGCATCCACTTCGATGCTTGCCAGCACCAACTCGAAGCTTTTCGCCGCTCGCTGCGCTTTTTGAGATCGGAGATGTTTTGACCACTCCGTCACCAATAACGGTCTGTCCATTCCAGGCATGGCTCACCTCCATTGTGCGTTTGGCGCTACATATGAGCGTTCGGCTATCGTTTGTCTCCTCTTCGGAAACTGCAAGGCCTATTCCGATGAACATATATTTATCCGGCCATTGTGGGCTGTGCGTTGAAACGTGGTGCTCCATAGAGAGTGGCACTGAGATGATTGGTGCCGAGCCTCCGTGAACTGCTTCGCGGTGGGCAGACTCTGTATCAAACGGGATACCTGGATGTATCCGAAGAGATACCTATTGGGACGCGACCCTTACTCGCGAAAACCATTCGTGAGGCGAGTGCGAAGCAAGGAATGACGTGCGCAACACAATCAGATGGTTCTCAAAGAAGGCGGGAGGAGAATCCGACCTTGATCGGCGGATGATCCGCAATTCCTTTTTGATTGGAAAACCCGGCGACCTACGAGACACTTTCTCGGTATGGCGACGACCCCGCGTACGACATCGGATGGCTCACGCGCCTGGCCGCCGGCGGATCACCACTATTCCCTTCTCCAGCGCTGCCGCTCGCTCTATCATGGGCTGTGGTTTCGCCTGTCAGAAGGAATCCGGTGGTCGCGACGGCCGTGTTACGAAACACCGATCGGCTGCCTCTCGGGGTTAGCGGCCTGGCAGATCACGCGCATCGACGAGTTGCACGCGCGATATAACGTGGGCTTCGAGGATCACTACAACCACCATACCGCACTCGCCAACTATGCCTATCTCGACCTGCTGGACCAAGCGTGGGCAAGCGCGAACCGTCCGGTGCCGCAAGGAACTGCCGTGACAGATGTGGGCTGCGCAAACTTCTGGTACGCGCGAACCCTTCACGCCTTCTTTCGTCCCGCGACGTTGACCGGTGTGGATGTGGAGGGATTCCGGCTCTACCCTACCGGGCACAGCCGCTACGATGCCGCGTGCGGATACATTGCGGACCTTCCGCAGACGTCATTTCTGGTGGCGGACTATTGCACCGTGGAGAACAGGGCTGACGTCATCACTGCCTGGTTTCCGTTCGTGACCCCGTCGCCCGTGCTCGCGTGGAGGCTTCCCCTTACGCTGTTTTTCCCTGAACCGTTGTTTGACAGGATCGCCCGCAATCTCACGCCCCAAGGCCTCTTCTTTATGGTAAACCAGGGGAGCGAAGAAGCCGCCGTCGCGGCGGCCTATTGTCGAAGAGCAGGACTCAGTCTGGTGGACCAATGGGTTCATCCATGTCCCCTCCGTGCGAGACCCCATCCCCCCGTGGCCTCCTGGTGGAGCGTTTAACCTCGCCGCTGCCGGACGCGGGATCCCCCATCACATTGGTGGCGCTCATTTCTGGCGTGTTGCTCCGCGATCGGACAGTGAGGTCTGCGCCAATTTCACAATATTGACGATCTGGTCGTCGAGATCGACTTCGATACGCACGAGCTCACCCTTCGCAAATGATTCCCCCTTCATGCCCACCGACTGGGCCACCCGAAACATGCGCACCTGCCCATCCTGCGTTTTGAATGTGAGCACTTGATTCCGCAGATCCACATGCTCGACTGAACTGACGGGGAAGACCACTGCGGTTTGGAATCCCTCGACCAGGCCGGCCATGCCGATTCCCCAGACCAACATGAGAGTCGCCAGGATTTTCCGCTTCATCATGACCTCTTCTCCCGTGCCGTGGCACGACCATACATGAACTCCTCGCTAGACCTCGTCACTGTATCGCCGGCAGACCGAGCAGTCTGTCGACGATGGTGCCAATTCCGGGTGGAATATCGGCCGCAGCGTGAGGTTGTCTGTGCTACGCAAAACTCTCGTGCTGTCGGGAGAAGAATGACCGACCGGCAAGCCCATGAGCGGATACAGGACGTTCACGAGCAGAACATCCGGGTGGCTAGCGGGCGAAGATCAGAATGCTGTTCGCGGGGAGAACGAGGCCGACGGAGTATCCAAATCCATGGAGTGGTTGCGCGGTCGCGACGACACGGCCGCTGTTGCCCGCCACGCGGGCATTGACCCAATTTTCGTACACATCACTATTAAACACTTCGCGCCAGGTTCCCTCGCCGGGCAGGCCGATTTGGTACCCGACGCGGGTGAAGTTGGCCAGATGCAGAATGACCACCACGTCCTGCCCCTCGCCTTCGATCCAGCGATGGAAGGCCAACACTCGATTGTGATCATGCACATGGGTCGTGCGGAACCCGCGGCCGCGCAACGCAGGCAATCGACGGCGGAGCGCCAACAGTTCCCGCGTGAAGCGCAGATGGTCGAGCATCTGCCTGTCACCCTGATCGAGCCCTGCCCAATACAGCAGCAGATCGCGGTGGGAGACGAAGTCATCCGACCATTGTTTGTCCTCCAGGAATTCCTGTCCCATGAACAACATCGGAATTCCCGGTGCCGTCAGACTCAGACCGGTCGCTACCCGCGCCCGGCTCCGGGCAAACCAGGACCGAGGATGGTCGGGGTCACCCAAGCGCGCAATACGTAGTTCGCGGCCGTTGTACACGATGTCGTGATTCTCCGGCCCCTGCACAAAACGCCACGACTCAGAGAAGCCCTCGGGCCAAAGACTCTGCGCCAGCCGGGTCATATTAAGCGCCCGTTCGTCCGGAGCGCTCGCGCTGCCGATGACGTCGCGAAGGGCAAGACGGAGTCCATCGGTCAATGTTGTATCAAACCCGGCTCCGGCCGGCGGTGGTGCGACAATGAACGGATTCACATCCCAATATTCGGCATGGTGTAAGGTCGCCGGCCGTTGCGCATGCACGGTGGAGGTGAGGTCCTGGCAGAAACGCCACCCGTCCGGCGCCCCGTCGTGATCGATCACGCTCACCTGGTCATACCGGAATCCATCGACCCGGTACTCGCTGAGAAAAAATTTGGCATTCTGTATCAGAAAGTCGCGCACCTCCGGCTTGGAAAAATCGAATACCAGACCGCCCGCATGGCCTCTGTCCGTGAAGTAGAGGGAATTCCACTGGCCGCCTGCGGGATCCTGCCGGTCGAAAAAATAGAGGCTTTGATCGCCGAATTCCCCGCCCGCATGGTTGTACACCACGTCGAGCAACACCGCCAGACCGTGAAGATGGGCCAGGTCTACCAGCGCCTTGAGCTGATTCATTTCCCCGCGTAAGTCGGCCGCTTGATACCGGCGCAACCCTTTCGCGTCCAGCAGCTTGTTCACCTCCACCACATAGGCCGGCAGCTCCGCATCGGCCACGGCGAAGTCCATTTCCGGCGAAAAATAATCGGTCCCGTTGTAGCCCAGACTGAAGCTGGTCTGAAATTCTTGAATGGGCATGAGCTGCAACGCGGTCACGCCAAGGTCGGCCAGATATGGCAACTTGCGCGCCACATCGAGAAACGTGCCGCCCTTGTGCGGCAGGTTCGGCGTAAAAAAGGTGCCGACGTGGAGTTGATAGATGACGAACTCGTGAAACGGCGGGGGGACATACCCGCTCTCATGCCAGGGAAAGTCGGTGTGCCGGACAATGCATTCGGCAGGGAACGGTGATTCCAGTTCGCGGGCGTAGGGATCGCGTTTGAGCCCTTCACTCCCTTCGCCCACCACGGAGAACATGTACCGCTGACGATCCTTCACCCCGGGGATGAAACCGCGCCAATGGCCTTGCTGGTCTCGCGTGAGCAGGGCCGCGTCGTTGCGGATGCGACGATTGAAATCACCCACCACATAGACGGCCTTGGCATGCGGAGCCCAACAGCGGAACGTCGCTCCGCCGGCCACCAGTGTAGCCCCCATCGGGGTATCGGGATGGATGTGTTTGAGCGAGGCGGGCATGGATGCCCTCCGTGGAACGAACAGGCTGACGAAGTCATCCTCAAGAAAGCGATAGCATCGAGCAAGGGCCGTCCGAGCGAGCGAGCACCGCTGCATGCCGACCATTCAGGCAACCCTACTCGGTCTAGTCTGATTCAACTTTGACGACGAGCACGAATCAGCGCGACAATGTGATCCGCTGCGGCATCAGGCAACAGCTCCGTGGTGTTGATGATCAAATCCGGCGAGAGCGGAGCTTCGTAGGGTTCCTGTAACCCCGGCACAGTGGAAGACTCGCCTTGCAGCCCCCGCCGGTACGTTCCCTTCTTATCCCGCTCCATGCAAATCTGTATGGGGCATTCGACCGACACCTCCAGCAGATCAGGCATCAACGTGCGGGCAAACTCGCGATAGGCCCGGCGGCTCGCAGTCGCATCGATGATCACGTTCACCCCGTGCGCCAGCAATCGCGCTCCCATGAAGCCCAAGACGCGATAGAAGAGATCGCGCTCCTCTTTGGAATAGCTGGCCTCCGGCGTCAGAATGCGGCGGACAGCATCCGACTCCAGCACTTCGGCAGTCAAGTTCATCGAGGCAAGTTTGGGCACCAGACGAGCCACAATCGAGCTTTTCCCGGAGGCCGGCAGCCCGGTGAGCCATAAGGCGAAAGGAGCCATCGTCATATGCGCCATGTGATCGTCGCCTCACCGCCGGAGGCCACGACACCCCTCCTGACGATTCACTCGCAGTACCGGTTCACATCGGCCGGATCGAAACGCGGCACCGCCAGCACATTCTCGATGAACCGGAATATTTTTTTTCGCACAGTCAGCGTCAACTTCGGATACCAGAGCGGACTGGCTAGCACCAACCCCCGAAAGGCAAAAAACGGCGCCGTCGCGGCCAGTACGCCCTGATCGTGACTCCGGCTCAGATAGCGAGCCCAGAACGCATGAAACAAGACCTCCAGCGGTCCCTTCAAGGTGCCATGCCGGCAGAGTGAAAAAAACAGATAATTCATCGACATCGACGTCACGTCGTCGGCCGGCTCGCCCCATTCCCCTCGCGATCGGTCGAGCACAGAAAAGTCGACTCCCCTGCGGAACAGCACGTTCCAGGGATGAAAATCCCCGTGCACCTGCGAGAGGCGCGCATGTTTGCCACGCAACCGCCAGCGCCAGGCGTTACAGGCGACTTCAATGCGTTGCAGCAACCCCTCCGTGATAAATCCACAGCGATCCGGGTAACTGTCGGTGAGCCCCATGATACATTCGCCATGGCCCAGCAATTCCCGCAGGCGGCGGCGATACAGTTGCGGGTCTCGACGCTTCACCCGGTGAATGGTCGCCAAATAGTCGGCCAGCGCCGCAGTCCGTTTTCGATCCAGCGCCGTCGGCCTCACCGCATCCGCAAGCCGTTCGAGATCCTTGTGATAGGTGTCCCCTTCCGACCATTCGGTCAGCAGGAAGAACTCCTTGGCTGCGGCAACCGACATCAACTCGCCGCGCGCGGTGAAGGCGCCCACGTCCAGCGCCGCGATATGACCGGGCAGCCGGCCGTAACAGTCATAGTCCCACAACATCGCCTGCGCCCGATCAGCCGGATGCTCATGGCCGAACGGCCCGGGACTCATCGTCCCCAGCACGACCTGGCGGGTCTGATCGCCTGTTGTGCGGAAGGTGAGTCGGACCGGCGCGCCATACCCGTATTGTTTGTACCGCGCGCCCTTGGTTTCTTTCCCGATCGGGCCATAGGCCAGCAATTCGGCTGCCGGGCCGAACCGTGCCTTGACATAGGCGTCCAGGGCTGATTTCTTCAAGACCGGCATATCCGTGCCCTACGCAAAACATGTTCCCGTAAACGGGCCGCACAAGCCGGGCAGATCCAAAGAAGAGTGGTGCATTGGGCTTCAGCTCCACCCAGGGAAGTGAGGAATTTTGCGCCAGTGAGATGGCGACTCGTCCCGTGATCAGTGGCCCATCTCGCGAAAATGCCTCACTTTGAGCCGATTCATCCCAGGGTCGACTGTCGTACACTCTGACTGGCAAGGGCATGTGCCTTGCTGAGTGAGAGAGTTGTAGCACCTGTTTCATCTGAGACGAGAGGAGGACGCATGAATCTGGAAGTGGAAAGCCGCAACATCGAAATGACCCCGCGCTGGAAGACCGAGATCGAAGAACGGATGGCCGCTCTACAACGTGGCCATGACGACATTATTCACGGTCGCGTGACGCTCACCAAAAATCGTCATCATAAGAAACTGGACAATGTCGCGGAGGCGCTCGTGCTCGTCACGGTTCCAAGCCGGCAAACGATCACCTCGCGCAAGGAGGATAAAACCTTCGAAGAAGCGATCCGCTCCGCCTTCGATGCGGTGGCCATCGAATTACGAAAATTTCGCGAGAAACGCGCCGACAAGGCGATTCGCCTGGAGCCGTTGCCGCAGCATCGCGGCGTCGTCAGCAAGGTGTTTCGCGACCTCGGCTACGGGTTCATTCTGATGGACGGCGGCGGCGAAGTCTATTTCCACAAGAACGCCCTCAAAGGCATGACCTTTACCCAGATGGAAGACGGCGTCGAGGTCTTGTTCGAAAGCGAGCCGGGCGAAAAGGGCCTGCATGCCACCATCGTTCAGCCACCGCATCTCCTCAAGCTCCAGGACTGACACGATGCTGGACAATCTGAGATTACCGGCTTCTCTCCTGGCTCCTACCGTCGATCCCGCCCGCTTGGGATTCGACGATACGAGCCAGGTGGAGCCGCTCGAGGAGACGATCGGGCAGGAACGGGCGGTCGAAGCCTTGGAATTCGGCCTGCAGATGAAGAGCCCGGGGTTCAACATCTTCGTCTCAGGCCCGGTTGGGACCGGCAAAGGCACGCTGGTGCGACAGATGGTCCAGCGGCTGGCCCAGACGGCTCCGGCCCCGCCGGACTGGTGTTTTGTTCATAACTTCCAGGATGCGTCGCGCCCGGCGTGCCTCTCGTTTCCGGCGGGGCACGGCGCGTCCTTCAAACGTGACATGGGCACCTTTATCGAAGGCCTCCGGCGTGACATTCCCGCGACCTTCGAAGGGAAACAGTATCTCGACGCCAAGGCGAAAATCATCGAAGACACGGAAGGGAAAAAGAAGAACCTGTTTCACGACCTCACCCTCCTGTGCCGCCAGCGCGGCTTCGTGTTTGAGGAGACGCCGGGCGGGTTCGCGCTGGTTCCCCTCAAAGATGACCGCCCGATGACGGAAAAAGAAATGGAGGAGCTCGCCGAGCCGGTGCAGGAAGACCTGACCGGGCGGCGGCAAGCGCTGGAAAGCGACATCCGCGAGTTTCATGTCCGCATGCACAGCCTGGAACGGGAAGCCGAACAGGCGTTGCATCACCTGGACCACCAGATCGTCGCCAACGTCATGCAAGGCGCCTACGACGCGCTTCAGCAGGCCTATCAATCCTCGCAGCCCGTCCTCGCCTACCTGCAACGGGTCCATGAAGACATCGTGCACCAGTACAGAGAGTTCCTGCCTCACAACGCACCGGTCTTGTCGATTCCGGGCCTGGAGCCATCACGCCGTCCCGACATGACCCGGTTTGCGGTGAACCTGATCGTCGCCAGGGATGCGGCCGGCGGCGCGCCCGTCATCGACGAATCGCATCCGACCTACAGCAATCTCATCGGCAAAATCGAGCGGCGTGCGCATCTCGGCGTGATGTATACCGACTTCACGGAGATCCGGCCCGGCGCCATGTTGCAGGCCAACGGCGGGTATCTCATCCTGCAGGCGCTCGATTTGCTGCGTCAGCCCTTCTCCTGGGAGGCCTTGAAGCGCGTGATTAAAACCGGGGCGGTGACCATTGAGGATCCGTCGGAATTTTATGGATTCGCCACGGCCGGCCTGCGCCCGGAACCGATTCCCGTCTCGGTCAAAGTCATCCTGGTCGGCACCGCCGGCATGTACCATCTGCTTCAGGTCTATGAAGAGGATTTCTCCAAACTCTTCAAGGTGAAGGCGGACTTCGATGTGGAAGTCCCGCACGACGAGCGGCAGGAACGACAATATGCGCGATTCGTATCGCGGTTATGCCGCGACGAAGGGTTGCCCCACTTCGGCGCGGACGCGGTGGCGGAAGTCATCCGTCAAGGCTTTCGGTTCGCCGACCGGCACGACCGGCTGTCGCTGCGGTTCAGTCTGGTCAGCGACTTGATTCGCGAAGCCGGCTATTGGGGCAAGAAGAGCGGACATGTATTGGTGACACGCGCAGACGTCGAGTCGGCCCTGGCGCATCAACGGCGCCGCGCCGATCTGCCCGAGCAGTGGCTCCAGGGAGAAATCGCCGAGGGCACGTTGATGGTGGATCTCCAGGGCGACGTGATCGGCCAGGTCAATGGATTGTCCGTCTATGAGCTGGGCGACTATTGTTTCGGCCGGCCTATCAGAATCACCGCTCGCACCTATGTCGGCACGAAGGGCGTGATCGATATTCAGCGCGAAGTCGACCTCGCGGGCGAAATCCATAGCAAGGGAGTGATGACGCTGGCGGGATTTCTGGCAGGGAAATTTGCCGGCATGCAGCCATTCGCCTTAAGCGCCACCTTGACCTTCGAACAAACCTACTCTGAAGTCGAAGGCGACAGTGCGGCTGTGGCCGAGCTCGCAGCCGTGCTCTCAAGCCTGGCCGACCTACCTGTCCGGCAGTCGCTGGCGGTCACCGGTTCGGTGAACCAGCTGGGAGAGATTCAGCCCATAGGCGGCGTGAACGAAAAAATCGAAGGCTTTTTCGAGTCGTGCAAGCGGCGGGGCCTCACAGGCAAACAAGGCGTCATCATTCCCGCGCGCAACATCAAACACCTGGCGTTGAATCGGGAGATCGTCACGGCCGTGGAAGCAGGGCGATTTTCCGTGTACGGCGTCGATACGGCGGACCAAGCACTGGAATTGCTCATCGGTGTGCCCGCAGGCGAACGCGGAGCGGAAGGAGTCTTTCCGCCGGAGAGCATTTACGGCCGAACCGCCGCCCGCCTGGAAGAGATGGCGCAGATTGTCGCGACCTGGGGTGAAGCGGAAGAGGACAACAGGGTTAAGGATTAACAGCAGCACATGTCACGGTCCGAGCGAGGCGCCTATGCCGATGTATGATTACACCTGTCTGGATTGCGGAAAAGAATCGCTAATCGTCGTGACGTTGAAACAACACGAAAAAGGTGAGGTACAATGTCCGGCCTGCGGCAGCACCAAACTGCAGCAGCATTTTTCCTCGTTTATCGCGCATACCACGAAGAAGAGTTGAAGGAGACGCAGCGACTCCATGTGGACATGTATTTGCATCGGCATCCGTCAGTTCATGCTCGCCACGGTAGCGCTGATGTCGGCGGCGCTGTTGGGCAGCGCGCAGGCCCAGGAATTCCCGCCGGATGCCGCCAACGGCAAGGCGGTGTATGAGCGGCATTGCCTCTCGTGCCACGGTGCCGGGGGTCGTGGGGATGGCCCCGATGCCGCGTCGTTGAGGGTCCCGCCGGCCAACTTTCACCGCTTTAAATCCTTCCTCAAATCAGACGAAGAGCTACTTCGGACGATAGAGCACGGCATTGTCTTCAGCCCCATGCATGCGTGGCAAGGACAATTGACCGAAACTGAGCGGCAGGACGCCCTTGCTTACATCCGCCTTCTCGTCCAGCAAGGGCGATAGGAGCCGAAGTCGTCGGCTCTCCAAAGACGTCATGAATGACCTTCGACCCACCGATGCGCTTCTCGTTGTGGACGTTCAAAACGATTTTCTCCCTGGCGGAACACTCGCGGTGCCAGATGGGCACGAAGTCATTCCGGTCCTGCAACGGTATCTTGCCGTGTTTGTCGAAGCCGACGCCGCCCTGTTTGCGACGCGCGATTGGCATCCGCCCAATCACTGCTCCTTTCAAGCCCAGGGAGGACCTTGGCCCGCACACTGCATCGCGGAATCCCGCGGCGCGGAATTTCCGTCGTCGCTTCATCTGCCTCCATCGACCATCGTCATTTCTAAAGGCATGGACCAGGGACGCGAGTCCTATTCGGGATTTCAGGGAACCTGTCTGGATGTCAAACTTCAAACCGCCGGGATCACCAGGCTGTTCGTGGGAGGCCTGGCGACGGACTATTGTGTGCTCCATACGGTGAAGGATGCCCGCCGGCTCGAGTATGTGGTCTATCTGCTCATCGACGCCGTGCGGGCCGTGAACGTCCTTCCGCACGACGGATCACGGGCTGAAAAAGCGATGCTATCAGCCGGGGCAATCCCTCTTCGCTGTGAGCAATTGCTCGCATGAACGACCTATCTGAGTCGCTTCTCACCGACCTGTACGAATTGACGATGGCTCAGGCCTACGTCGCTCAGAACATGACGGGCGAAGCGGTCTTCGAATTTTTTGTCCGTAAGCTGCCGACCCGCAGGAATTTCTTGATGACGGCAGGACTGCATCAGGTTCTCTTCTTTCTGGAACAGTTCCATTTCTCCGAGTCCGACCTCATATGGCTCGAGGAGAAGGGCGGTTTCACGCCAGAGACCCTCGTCGCCTTCCAAGCGATGCGCTTCACCGGCGATGTCCATGCCATGCCGGAAGGCACGGTGTGCTTCCCGCACGAACCCATCCTTCGCATTACCGCGCCGCTGCCGCAAGCGCAACTTGTCGAAACCAGGGTGATGAATCTCCTGAATTTTCAAACCATGGTCGCATCCAAAGCCTGCCGCTGCATCCTTGCGGCCGCCGGGAAGCCGCTGATAGATTTCGGCCTGCGCCGCGCCCATGGTGCTGAGGCGGGATTATTGGCCGCCCGAGCCAGTTATCTGGCTGGATTTGCCGGCACGTCGAATGCCCTGGCCGGAGCGCAGTTCGCCATCCCCACCTACGGGACGATGGCGCATTCCTTTGTGCAGGCCCATCGCGACGAAACCACCGCGTTCTTACATATTGCCCAGTCACAACCGCACAATGTGGTCCTGCTCATCGACACCTACGATACGGAGGCGGCGGCAGAACGCGTCGTCATGCTCGCCCCTGAACTGAAACGCCAGGGCATTGTGATCCACGGGGTACGTCTCGATAGTGGAGACTTAGGCATTCATGCACGCAAGGTCCGCCACATCCTCGATCGCGGAGGGCTGGAGGAGGCCAGGATCCTGGCCAGTGGAAATCTGGATGAAGAACGGATCGAGGCCTTGGTTAGAAGCGGGGCGCCGATCGATCGGTTTGCAGTCGGAACGGCCATGACCACCTCGGCCGACGCGCCATACCTGGACTGCGCCTACAAACTTCAGGAGTATGCCGGCAGACCTTGTCGGAAGCGTTCGGAGGGCAAAGCGACCTGGCCCGGCCGGAAACAGGTCTATCGTCGGATCGGACGCGACGGACGACTGGCACAGGACACGATCACCGTTGAACAGGAAACACTGCCTGGCCGGCCTCTCCTGCGGCAGGTCATGGAGCGGGGGCGAAGAGTGACCCCGAGCCCTTCAATCCAGGAGATTCGCGATTACGCAAGATCGGCGTTGGCGGAACTTCCGGATACTCTATGCCGATTGGATCAGGCTGAGCCCTACGAGGTTCGAATTGCCGAGGCTCTGGAACAATTGGCAGGGCAGGTCGACCAGGACACATGATTCCATGCGAACAACCAGCCGCTCCAGTCGGGAGCAGCGCCCATGCTTGTGAAGGAGGCCCTTTGATGAATCAGCATCCCTTGTCCGCCGCGATCGTTGCCGGGTGGGTCATAACCGCGCTGCTTTCCATTCCAGCCGGTACCGATGCCGCAACCAAACCGGCAGCAAAATCATCTCCGGCCGACGCCTGCGAGAGCCAGTACCGACACACACGCCCCGCGCCAAAATTGGCGGATAAGGTGCTCTTGGCCCATGCCCGCTGGTTGGAGGACCGGGAATCGGCCGATGGCCGCCGGGCGAATCTCTGTCGTGCGGACCTGCGGCAGCTGCGTCTGACCGGAGCAACCCTCGAACGTGCCAATCTTGAGGGGGCGCTCTTGAAGGGCGCAAATCTGAGGAACGCCAACCTGGTCCAAGCGCACCTCAAAGGCGCAGACCTGTCTCACGCCATGCTCGACGAGGCCAATCTTGAAGGGGCCGATCTGCGCAAAGGCGTGGTGGTCAAGGCCCGGCTGAATCGAGTGTCCGCAGACGAGGCGGCCTTTTACGGAGCCAACCTCCAGGGCGCGCAGCTCCGTGAAGCGCTGTTGGAACGCGCTCATTTTGAGGACGCCGATTTACAACTCGCAGACCTGAGCGCGGCCAGCCTCCTCGACGGATACTTCTACGGCGCGAACCTGTCGAAGGCCACGTTGACCGATGCCGATCTGGCCGGAACCGACTTGCGCCGAACCAATCTCCGGCAGGCCAATCTGCGCCGGGCTAATCTCCAGGGGGCCCTCCTGGACAGCGCCACACTCGACGGCGCGTCACTGGTCGAGGCCGATTTGGAGAGCGCCTACCTGGATGACGCCTCACTAGTTCAAGCGGATCTTCATGAAGCGAGTCTGCGGGGCGCCGATTTTCGATACGCGCGCTTGACCGGCGCCAACCTGCAACGAGTCAATCTCGAACATGCGAACCTGGAGGGAGCCAATCTAGCCAAGGCCCGGCTGGATTCGGCAACCATGGTCATGACGGTCCTCTACAAGGCCAACGTAACCGCCGCGAATTTGCATGGCGCCCGGTTGCATCATGCCGTCCTGATCGATGCGCATCTGTCGCGAACCGACCTGCAGAAAGCGGACTTGACCGAAATCTATGCGCCGAAAGCCCAACTGCAGCAAGCTCGGCTCGCCGAGGCGAATCTTGAACTGGCCAATCTGGTATCCGCCGACTTAAGCGAGGCCGACATGAGCCACACGGTCATGGTCCAAACCAATCTGCAGGAAGCCAATCTGCGGGGCACCAACTTGAGCGCCGCGGATTTGACCGGAGCGCAACTCAATAATGCCAACCTCCAGCAAGCCAACTTGCGCGGAGCCAATTTGTCCGGCGCGTTGGGGCTGGCTCAAGCCCAACTGGACCAGGCCTGTGTGGACGAGGCCACCCAAATCCCCGCGGACCTTCAACGACCGAAGGCCTGTCCATCGCCACGCCACCGGCACAAGTGACCGATGGCCGTCTGCTCAGCATCCCGGCGATGGGGTGCGTACCTGCCCATACCTACCTGGTGAGGGCGAGACGCAGATAGATTGACGCAGGGGCATGCAGTGGTGGTGTAATCAGGAACAGAAATTTGTCGTTCGCCGATGACGCTCTCGGGAGATCACCGTGAACCGTCGCCACAAGACGATGTTCATGCTGGCCGGGTTGGCAGCGCTGGCCGTCACGCTTCTGCTCGTCTGGTGCCCACCGGCGGTCTGTCGCGCCTTGAATATTCACACCTCGACCCTGTCCGACCTGGCCGACTTTCGGCAATATGTGGCAGATGAAGAGGCGTTTTACGCATCGCACCACACCCGCGCCGTCCGGATGGATTGCGCCACCCTGCGCGACGAGGTCGTGACCGCCCTCCAAACCGGTCGCCTGACATTGGAAACCGGCAGGTTCGACAACCCCCAACGCAACGACAGTGGGCAAGGCACGATCGAGGCCTGGCATCAGGGTCGCCTCCTCCATCTCCAAAACAGAGCCCTGGCGACGAATGATGAGCAGCGGGCCTGGGCCGAAACAGTGCGGGCAGCCGTCGCGCTACACCCACGACAAGAGCTGGCCTTCCTGTCCCGCTTGTTCGGCGGCGTGGTCCTCCATGTCTCGCACAAGGAAATTCCCATCGTCCTGTTCTCCGATCGTCCCTGTTTCTAGCCGCCGGTTGTTCGCGCTTCTTCATCCGCTGCCTGATTCCCTCCCCATCTATCTCAGTGGACGACTCCTGCATGGCCGGTCTTCGCCTGAATTACGTTGCGCATCAATGGCATGAGCGCTGACGAAGGACTTCCTTCTATGTTTCTGCCTTAGGGGGTTGAACGCGTTGAACTAGGTAGATCTCCAGAGTGCCGGAACCAGAAGGCGCGCAAAGATGAGTGAGGCACACATCCACAGGGCGAAGGGAGGATGCCATGAATATAAAATGGACCTATTGCCTGCCGGCCGTCTTGTCTCTCTGCCTCATGTGGCCGACCACCCCTCGCGCTGAATCTCCACTGCCCAGTGAACCGGGAGAGGAATTCCTCATCGAACAAACGTTCGATTCCGGAGTCGGATTGCTCTTCCGCGACTACTCGCTCCGAGGGAATGGCCATGTGGACTATCGCACGGCTCGGCATATGCTCGGCATTTCCTTGGACGATCCTGCATCGCAGGAACCGGAGGTCGCTCGGCATCCCCTCTTTTACTGGTTCGATCCCAATCAAGACGGGCAGTGGGAATTATGGATCGATCGCGAAGAGCAAGGCCATCTCGTCGACGTCACGCGATACGACTGGCGGCAGGGAGAGGATCTGCTGACGCTGTATCCGAATCTACGAAATCCCACATGACAGTCATGGCTGACAGCTCCTATAATCGGCGCTGCCGAACAGCCCAATCGGCTCAACCGTCACGGCACGAGGCCGATTGGTATGCCCAGACATTCCTCTCATTCGCTGCACCAGCTTCCACCCGGCATCTGGATTCTCGGGTTCGTCAGTCTGCTGATGGACATTTCTTCGGAAATGATCCACAGCCTGTTGCCGCTGTTCATGGTCACGACGCTCGGCGCGGGGACGATTGCGGTGGGACTGGTAGAAGGGCTGGCCGAGTCGCTGGCCCTCATCGTCAAAATCTTTTCAGGCACGCTGAGCGACTATCTCGGCAAACGCAAGGGGCTGGCCCTCTGCGGGTATGCGATCGGAGCCCTCGCCAAACCGCTCTTCGCCTGGGCACCGGACCTCGGCACGCTCCTCACCGCTCGCTTGTTGGATCGACTGGGCAAGGGCATACGCGGTGCGCCGCGCGACGCGCTGGTGGCCGACATCGCACCGCCGCAGCTTCGAGGCGCGGCATTCGGCCTCCGGCAATCACTCGACACCGTGGGCGCCTTTCTCGGTCCTTTGCTCGCAACCGGATTGATGCTGCTCTGGGCCGACAATTTCCGGGCGGTCTTCTGGGTGGCCGTCATGCCAGGCTTGATGGCCGTCGCACTGTTGTTGTTCGGCATACAGGAGCCTGTGTCCTCCCAGGCCAAACTGGGGACGAACCCGATCAGCCGGGAGAGTTTCGCACGTTTGGGATCTGCCTATTGGTGGGTGGTGGGCATCGGATCTGTCTTCACACTGGCCCGGTTCAGCGAAGCCTTTCTCGTCTTGCGCGCCCAACAAGGCGGAATCCCTGTCGCTTTGATTCCCCTCGTCATGGTCGCGATGAACCTGGTGTATGCGTCCTCGGCCTATCCGTTCGGCACACTCTCCGACAAGATGAGCCACCGGACGATGCTTACATGCGGCCTGCTGGTGCTGATAGCGGCCGATCTGGTCCTGGCCCTGAACGATCACTGGAGCGTCGTGCTGGGGGGCGTAGCACTGTGGGGTATTCACATGGGGATGACACAAGGCCTGCTGGCCACCATGGTAGCGGACGCGGCCCCGGCCGACCTGCGCGGGACAGCCTACGGCTGCTTCAATCTTGCCTGCGGGCTCGCGATGCTCATCGCCAGCGTCTTGGCAGGATTCATGTGGGATCGGCTCGGCGCGGCATTCACCTTCTACCTGGGCGCGCTGTTCTGCACACTCGCGATTATCGGAATCGTTCTCTACCCCGTTACGGGAAAACGGCCGGCCGGCTAGCGAATGCATCGTGCGGGCCCGCCGCTCTTTGATGTGGTGCCGCGAATCACCACACCAGGGCCGCGTGGCACCGAGAGCACAGCGCCCAAGTCCACGAGATCTCCTATCGCCCACGCATACAGTCTCTTGGCATCGGCCAGCCTAGGCTGTGTCGGCCCGCTCAAGCGAAGGGGCGCGGAGACGTCGCTCATCGCCAAGGGGCCTTCATTCTCCTCATCTCAGTTTGAGAGCAAGCGCATGGTGATGTTGAATACAGCGGGGGATTGGGCCTTGAGGGCTGTGCCCGTCAGGATGAAATGGGGTCAGCCCTGCGCATCGAGACATGGAAGACCTCGCCAAGTTGTAGCGTTTGGCGACAGAGGGCATGTGCGACCGGACCTAAAATACCCCACGACCTTTCCCCTATCGTCATTGATCTGCAATCACAGGCGAAAACTCTTATTCTTCTCAATAGATTGGGTTGGAGCGCACATTATTCCCTGGCATCAGGCTTGCCCTCTCATTGACTCGCTAGCCGACACACATGAGACTCATGACAGGGGAGCCACCGGTTCGCCTGGAGGTTCGGCATGGAACGGACAGTTCGAGGACGAACTCAGGCAAATCACGAAACAGGGTGTCGACTCATGGCGTTCTTGGTGGTTGGATGGTCTCTGAGCGCGTGCGATCAAATCGTATTGGAGCCGACTCTTGTCGTGCCGACGAAAGGGCCGGTTGCTTACTCCGCGCAAGTTTCACTCACCGACTTGAGCGCCTATCTGCTCGATCCGGGGAGGACCGTGCTGCCGGATCGAGGTCTCCAGAATCATGTCACGGAGAAGCTTTCTTCTGTCGTGCGAGCGAAACCTGAATGGGAACAGGTCGTCCCCACGTACCTCGACTCGCGCAAGACGTTTTGTCAGATCGTGCAGGAGGATCCTGCCGACTTGTTGATGACTCTCCGCCTAGTGCTCTGTGTCGATCCCAGCGCGTCCTTCGAGTTCAATTAGATCTATGTGGCCAAGCTGGACGGCGCGCTTCGAGATCCTTGTTACGGCAGAGTCCTCCTCAAGTATGTCGGCAAAGGGAACACGATCGGCGACGTGAGTCGGGGCGAGAAAGAAGATGACCGAGAGCCGATCAACAGGGCGGTCGGCGCGGCGCTCAACGATTTGCTCGGAACACTCGAACGGGACAAGCGGCCGGAACAAGTGTAAACCTTGATGAACTGTGATGAGCCTGCATGCTGCATGAACGCCGCTGGTTAGACGGGGGGGTGCCATACTCTATGAAGAAGGGTTCTTCGCTCCATGTCCTCTGCGCGACGGACGGATCCCCGGCGGCACGCCGGGCGCTGGAATTCGTCCAAGGCTTCGGCATGTGCACAACATCGACACTCACGCTCCTACATGTGTCCGAATTTGGGGTGCCCTATCCCTCGGGGCTTGCCGCGCTGGAGCTTCCGGAAGATCGCGGTGAAGCGGTGCTGGAACAGCTGAAGCAAGATGTGGTGTCGTCGGATTGGGGCAGGGTCCACTACGAACTGCTGCGGGGGCGCCCGCCCGAGACGATTCTCCTGGCGGCCAATCGACGTCACGTCGATCTGATCGCGGTCGGGGCGCAGGGCCATTCAGATATCCAATATTTTCTATTGAGGAGCGTGTCGCGCCGGATCGTCATGTATGCGTCCTGTCCGGTGCTTGTGGTCAAGCGGCAGGTCATGGCGCTGAATCGGGTCGTGATCGGGATCGACGGATCCAAGGAAGCGGAGGCGGCTGCAGAATTTCTTCTCCGGCTCTCGTTGCCCGAAGATACTCACGTCACGGTCGCATCGGTGATGCCGCCGCTTCCCCATGGGCAGGCTCCGATGGCGGAAAGTAGCGCTGCACGATTCCAGCAAATTCATCGGGAAGTGGAGGAAGAAGCACGGAGAGGCGTGACGCAGGCAATTGAGAAACTCCGCGGGCACGGCTACGAGGCCGACGGCGTGGTGGCCTCCGGTCATCCAGCTCATGAACTGCTCAAACTCGTGGAGTCGCTGGAGGCGGATCTGATTGTCGTGGGCTCGCGCGGTTTGACTGGCGACACACGGTACCTCATGGGGAGCGTCTCCGATGCGATCGCTCTGTACGCTCCTTGTGCGGTGCTCGTGTTTCGGCAGGAAGAGGGCGAGCAACAGAGTAGCGCGAGTGGGAACTTCCTGTGACTGTGTGAGCGCCTGATGTCTTCGCTTCCGGAGCGATGGATCTTCTGCGGCGACAAGGAATTATGGCTTCGGCCAGCTTCGGCTGGGCGGTACGCCATAATGGCGCACCTGCACGAGTTCATCGGCCAGGCCGATATAGCCGTGGGACGGCGGATGCCCTTGCAAATCACGACCGTGAATCCAAAAACTGACACCATCCGCATTCACGAAAACCCGTAATGCATACTGCATCGAATAGGGACGTCCGTCGCTTCAATCGTGCAGGGGCAGGCTTGATGGGTGGGGTGGGCGTCCGTGATCCGAAATTCGCCGACCGGAGTTTCGCTCCCTGGCTCCCCGGAGACAATCGGGAAAGCAAATGCAGCAACCCGTATTCATAGGCACCGTGGAACTGTTCCGCCAAGTCGACCAGAATGAGTGGCTTCTCCTGCTCTCCGGCAGAATACCGGCTTGGCAACGAGGTGAAATCGACCACGTCGTCAAGCCGAGTGAGGACCTTGATCTCTCGCCCCGGCTGCGCATGCCGGCGGTCGATCCGGTTGAAGCGTGCGACATCGATCCACTGCTGCCCGAACAAAACCTCCAGGGTGCCCCCTTTTTTGAAGGCGCCGGCACTCCCAGGCAATCCGTTGATCACTTCGGATAGTAGATGGCACAGGGAGAGCGGGATTCGGCTGCCCAACCAGGCCCAGGTCCCTCACCGAACAGCAGCATGGCACCAGTCACCAGGGCACAGAGAACGACCCATCGGAACATCCGCGTATGGCATGGAACGCCACGCGCGCCACTCCTGTTCAGCATGCGATTATGACCAGTACTCCGACGCCTTCATGTATCCGTGCAACAGGTCCCGTCTCGCGACAATACCAACCAGCCGCGTTCCGCGTAAGACCGGCAGGCGCGTCACATACCGATCTTGAAAGAGATTGGCCACTTCTTCCATCCCCATGTCCTCTCGAGCCGTCAGCGGATGGGTGGTCATGATCTCGGATGCCAGGACTTTGCGCAAATCCCGCCCCTCGATCATCGCTTGCAGCAGATCGTACTCCGTCACGAGTCCGACAAGTGCGCCGTCGTCTCCTATCACGGGCAACCCGCCGAAATTCTGTTTCGTCATCAAGCGGCCGATGGTGAGCGCGTCCGTACGCGCCGTGCAGGTAAACAAGGCATCCTGCATGAGTTGGCCCACCGTCAGCGTGGCGGGGTCACAGGCTTGGGTCAACAGATCAATGCGACGCATACATGCTCCTTTGCGATCGAAAAAAGGGCACTCGATGACCACCTCAGGATCGTCGCTTCGCGGCGGGGCGCAAGGCGGCTCGCACCACATCCCGGCGAGTCACCATGCCCAGCAGCCGGTTTCGTTCATTGACCACAGGCACCGAGAGGAGGTCGCTTTCCGTCAGCACATGCACCAGCGTCGGCACACTGGTCTCCGGGCGCACTGAATAGGGATTCGCGCTCATCAGATCACGCACCGTTCGCGCCCCCCACGTATGCCCCTCATCAAGTGCCACCAAAACATCATGTTCGCTCACCACGCCCAACAACTGTTTCGACCGGTCCACGACCGGCACCGCACCCCCTGCCTTCAGCAAGACCGACGCCACCTTGTCGCCGGTGAGGTCAGGGCGCACCGACTGGACACGCCGGTTCACAATGTCCTTCACCGTCAGGTCTTCGAACCGCTTGGGTGCGCGGCCTGCGCTTACGGATCGTTTCGCCGGGGCCTTGCGTTTCGTCGCCATGCATCCTCCTCGTCATCGACTCATGTGATGGGCACGCGTTCCCTGTTACTCGGCCTGGGCAGGCAAGGCGGGGCTCCGGTCCTCGGCCCACCGGACATGCTGCGTGATCACGTGACCTCGCCGCACTTTCAGCTCATTGACCTGCTGCATGACGCCGCCCAATGTGGCCGATACCCCGTATATCCCGTCGGGCAGGTCGATAAATAGCCAGGGGCCGGTGTTATGCTCCTGCGGCACCGTCACCACCGTTCCGCCTTTTTTCTGCCGAAGCGTCACGGTCACCCCCGAGACGAAGGGCTTCCCGCCGGCCGTGAAGACCAGTTTCAGTGAAAACGGGGGGTAATGTGCGGCGCGCTCGACCTGCCCGATCCCGGCACTGAAGTACCGGACCGTCCCGCTGCGATAGAGCGGAAGGCGTTCCTTCTGCACACCGATCTCGGTCGGAATCTCCAGTTCAACCGCTTCCTCGTCGGAAAGCACGCGGGCCACCACTGTCGAGCCGCCGGCACTCACGTCCGCCGCCAGCGCGAGGCTCACAACCACGCACCCGCCTATCAATCTCATCAGGTATCTCTGCACCATGTCGGTTCCTCCTTCCAGATGGCCACGCAATGGTGATGCCTGAGTGGGCCGGCTGTGGTTCAAGAGAAACCGCATGCGCGGCCGCACCGGATCATTTTGCCAGCCCTCCGCACATCGGCCCACTGAGGCCAATTACCCCAAACGAAAGCCCGTCACTGCTGCAAAACGCCGCAGCGCCAAGATCCACGGCACGATCCGAGGCGCGGTGCCGCGGCGCCTCCCCTTCGACACCGTATGGAACGACTTGTTAGAGTTTGATGTCGTTCAGGCATATCCAATGCAGACTGTATCCCAGGATGCAGTGAGGCCATGGAGGAACGGCAGCGATGAAGATGTTAATTGCGGTAGACGGATCGGAATTCGCCGAATGGAGCGTGCAAATGTTGGAAGCGGTCGCAGGACGACCGCCGGATACCGTGACCCTGCTGCATGTGGTCGATAGCGCCTCGCTGAAATCCTCCGCCCGCAAACAAGCCTCGGTCTCCAAGCAGGCCATCGCGGCAATGACAAAAGCCGGCGACCACGTGCTGCGCCGCTTCGAAGGCCTGGCCAAAACCGCGTTGAAGCAAGCCACCACGAAACCCCGCACCACCATCGACACGATGCTCGCCCACGGCCGCGTGGCGGACACCATCGTGAAGGTGGCCAAGCAGAAGAAAGCCGATCTGCTGGTCGTGGGCTCACGCGGCCTCAGCGATGCCGAGCATTACCTGCTGGGCAGTGTCTCGCGCAAAGTCAGCGCACTGGCCCCTTGCCCGGTGCTGGTCGTCAAACGGCCGATCACCAGCCTTTCTCACGTGCTCTTTGCCGCCGATACGTCGAAACACTCGCAGGGCGCCTGCAGCTTCCTCTGCAAACAGTTCCTCCCGGACTCCGCCCGAGTCACCGTCCTTTCCATTGTCGAGCCCGCCGTCACCGAACTGGCGAGCAAATACCTGTCGCGCGACCAGGTCGAGCAGATTTCCGCGCCGAAGCGTCAGGCCGCCGAGCAGCTGGTGGAGAAGTTGCGCGTCCGGTTTTTGGCCGAAGGGTATGCGGTCACGCCCGAAGTGCAGTTTGATCATGTGACCGATGCGCTCCTCCGGCAAGCAACCTCACTCACCATAGACCTGCTCGTCGCAGGCTCGCGAGGATTGACCGGGTCCGAACGGCTGCAGTTGGGAAGCGTATCGGAAACCCTTCTGAAATACGCGCCCTGCTCGGTCCTCATCGTGCGAGGGTGGCGTGCCTGAACTGACGGCGCTAGAAATCTGCCGCCTGGCGCCGAGCCAGGTGTTCCGTGCGCTGGCCACGTCCCCGCAGGGCCTCTCTGCAGAGGACGTGCGGCGGCGAATGCTCAAGCACGGACCGAACGGCCTGCACGCCTTACGCGGCGCACCGCTCATCAGCCGGTTTGCCCGACAATTCACCCATTTTCTTGCCCTGCTCCTGTGGGTGGCCGCAGGCCTCGCCTTCCTTGCCGACGCCCTCCGCGCCGGCGAAGGCATGGCCACCTTGGGATGGGCCATCCTCGGCGTGATTCTCATCAACGCCATCTTCGCGTTCTTCCAGGAATACCGAGCGGAGCGGGCCGTTCAGGCCTTACGCGGCATGTTACCTGCCAAGGCCTGGGTGATTCGCGACGGGCAACAACAACAGATTGCCCGCAGCGAACTCGTGCCCGGTGATGTCCTCGTGTTGGAAGAAGGCGAACAGGTCCCCGCGGATGCCCGGTTCACCGAGGTGAGCGGCATGCTCGTGGATAATGCGTCCCTCACCGGTGAATCGAAACCGCAACGGCGGAGCGCCGAACCGATCACCGATGGCCACCCGCTCGACATTGCCAACCTGGCGTTTGCCGGAACCACAGTACTCTCGGGGCATGGGCAAGCCGTAGTCTATGCCACCGGCCTCAGTACCGAATTCGGCAAGATCGCGCATTTGACGACGTCCGTCCAATCCGGGTTGAGCCCGCTGCAGCAGGAAATCGTGAAGGTGACGCACATCGTGGCCGGCCTGTCCGTCGCCATGGGGCTGGTGTTTTTTGCCATTGGGGTCAGCATGGGCCTGGGGTTGTTGAGCAGCGCGATGTTCGGCATCGGCATCATCGTCGCCAACGTCCCCGAAGGACTCCTGCCGACTGTCACGCTCGCCTTGGCGATGGGTAGCCAGCGCATGGCCGCGCGTAAAGCGCTCATTAAACACCTCGCCTCCGTGGAAACACTCGGCTGCACCACCGTCATCTGCACCGACAAGACCGGGACGTTGACGGAAAACCGCATGCGGCTCGACAAACTCTATGTCGACGATCTCATTGTTGATTCCCGGGAAGGCTGCTTGTTTTCCAGAAACCGCCTCATCATCGCCGCCGAGGCCGAACGGTGGCGGCCGCTGTTCGACGCGATGATTCATTGCAACAACGCCAAACGGACGCGGCGCCCGGATGGCCGAAGCCAGGCCAGCGGGGATCCGACGGAAACCGCGCTGCTGGAATTTGCCTCGGACCATGGATTACTTCATCGCCCCCCGCTGCGGCGCATGGGTGAATGGCCCTTCGATGCCGATCGCAAGCGGATGACGACGCTGCACTGGAGCGAGGGCCGCTTACTCGCGTTCACCAAAGGCGCGCCGGAATCGGTTCTCCCCCGATGCACCATGCAGCAGGGATCCTCGGCTGCCACGGAACTGACCCTCGACGGGCGGAAAAAGATCTTGGCGCAGAGTCAAACCTTCGCCCGGCAGGCGTACCGTGTGCTGGCCTTGGCCATGCGTGAAGTGGAACGCGGGGTGGATAACCTGGAGGCCGACACGCTTGAACAGGGCCTGACGTTTCTCGGACTTGTCGCGATGATGGACCCGCCGCACCGGGAAGTCCCCGAGGCTATCCAGAAATGCCGGAAGGCCGGCATTCGCGTCGTGATGATTACCGGCGACCATCCGATGACCGCCCAGGCCATCGCGAGCAAAATCGGTCTGGCGCCGGGATCTCCCGTGGTGCAACCCGGACGCTTCGTGCCGGTGATTGAAGGGGCACAGGTCGATACCTTCAGCGATGAGCAACTCCGCCGTCTCCTCACCCCGACGGCTCCGGGCGAGCCTGACCCGATCTTCGCCCGCATGGCGCCCCGGCATAAAATGCGCATTGTCTCGGTGCTGAAGGAGATGCGCGAGGTGGTGGCGGTAACCGGTGATGGAGTGAACGATGCCCCGGCCCTGAAAATGGCGGACATCGGAATCGCCATGGGCGCAGCCGGAACGGACGTGGCGAAGGAGACGGCATCGATGATCTTGCTGGACGATAATTTTGCCACCATCGTCAGCGCCATCGAAGAGGGCCGGGCCGTGTTTCTCAATATCCGCAAATTCATGACGTACGTCTTGGCCAGCAACGTCCCCGAAGTCGTGCCCTACCTGGTGTACGGACTCTCGTCGATGCCGCTGGCCTTGACCGTCCCGCAAATCCTGGCTGTCGATCTCGGAACGGACATGGTTCCGGCCTTGGCCCTGGCGGCGGAGCGGCCTCATAGCGGCGTGATGGATGAACCGCCACGACCGAGGACGGAACGGCTGCTCAACCGGGAGGTGCTCATCAGGGCCTATGCCTTTCTGGGCATGATCGAAGCCGGCATCGCCATGGGCGGATTTTTCCTCTATCTCCACCACGAAGGGTGGACCTGGGGAGACCAGTTGGACTGGAACTCCCCCCTGTATAAGGAAGCGACCACCGTGACCTTCGCCGGGATCGTCGCGGCGCAAGTGGCGAACGTCTTCGCCTGCCGCTCCGATCGTCTCTCCGCGTTCCGGCTCGGCTGGGCCGGCAATCCATTGGTTCTGTTGGGAATCGCCGTCGAAGTGACAATACTGCTCGTCATGACCTACAGTCCTCTCGGACATCTGGTGCTCGGCACGGCTCCCCTCCCTGCCTGGATCTTTGGTCCGCTGGCCCTGGGGGCTCTCGGACTGTTGCTGGCCGATGCATTGAGGAAATCTCTGAGCGGGCACATACGGACGCGGCAGGCCGGTTGATGAAAGGACCTCTGCGTGAACGCATCTCAGATTGTAAACGATCATCGGCATCGATGCCACGGTGCCGCCACACGACGACTCTCCACGAAAGGACGCTCGTATGACGACCGCACATGGTTCGCACGTCAGTGATTACATGCATCGGCAGTTGGAAGTAGTTCCGCAAGATACGTCGGTGGTGACCGTCGCCACCAGAATGCGGACACGCAGCATCGGCTCCGTGTTAGTCGAATCGTTCGACCGCCCTCACAACGATTGCCGGATTGCGGGGATCGTGACCGAAACCGATCTCGTGTCCAAGGTCCTGGCACAGGGCCGGGTTCCCTCTCGAACCAGCGTGGCCGACATCATGAGCAGCCCGCTCATCACAATTGCGCCCGATCGTCCGATGGTCGATGCCAGCCATCTCATGCAAGGCAAAAACGTGCGGCACCTGGTCGTGACCGAAGGGACAGACGTGCTCGGCGTCATTTCCGTCCGTGATCTGGTGCGGCATTTCGTCGATGCCGACGGCGGGCCGGTGCAGGCGTTGACGAATGTCTACCGCCCGCTGAGCGTCCTCATGCAGAAAGCGATTGAAACGATCGGCAGCGACGAAACCGCCATGACCGCCGCGCGACGGATGGCCGACAAACACATCGGGGCGCTGTTCGTGATCGAAGCCGACGAACTGGTGGGCATCATCACCGAAGGCGACCTGGTGCGGAAGCTGCTCGCCTACCAGCTCGATCCGGAGGCGATGCGGGTGGGTGCCCTCATGAACTCGCCCTTGCTCGACATCGATATCAATCGCACCATCCGCGACGCCAGCGAACGGATGGCGGCCAAACGCATTCGCCACCTGGCTGTGACTGAACACGAGAAGGTCGTCGGGGTTCTTTCCATCAGAGATCTGGTGAAAATGGTGGCGATCCGGGACCGGCCGGATTTTCTCCGGCGAACATGATCCGCCCCGGCGCGAGGGGCCTCGGTCCCTCGCGCCGGCTTTCGCGTGGACCCACGTTTTGATTGCGCCCACCAGTTCCGAACGGTAGACTTCCTCCATACGTGTTGTTTCCAGACCTTCACGCATGACCGATCGAGTCACTCGTTCCCTTAGATGAATGGAGTCGCTGATGTTGGACTGGCTTGCCAATCCGGAAATCTGGATCGCGCTCGGAACCCTCACCGCGCTTGAAATTGTGCTGGGCATCGACAACATCATCTTCCTGTCGGTCCTGGTCAGCCGGCTTCCTGAATCTCAACGTGCCGTCGCCAGCCGTGTGGGGCTGGGCCTGGCCATGATCGCGCGGCTCGGGCTCCTGTTTTCGATTTCGTTTGTCATGGGATTGACCAAACCCTGGGTGACGGTCTTCGGACACGGGATCTCAGGCCGTGATGTGATTTTAATCGGCGGGGGGATGTTTTTGATGGCGAAGGCCACCCATGAAATTCACAACAGTTTGGAAGGTGTGGAAGAAGGCCACTCGCCCACCGCGGCGGCCAGCCTGGGGATGGTGCTGGTCCAGATCGCGCTGCTGGATATCGTCTTCTCGTTGGATTCAGTCATCACGGCGGTGGGCCTGGTGGAACATGTCTCGATCATGGCGGCGGCGATCATTCTTGCCGTGGTCGTGATGTTGATGGCAGCCAAAGCCATCGGCGATTTTGTCGAGACGCATCCGACGATCAAAATCTTGGCGCTCTCGTTTTTGATTCTGGTCGGGGTGACTTTGATGGTCGAGGGGTTCGACGTGCATGTGCCCAAGGGCTACATCTACTTCTCCATGGCCTTCTCCGTGACGGTCGAGATGTTGAACATTCGCATGCGTAAAAAGCGGACTGCGCCGGTTAAGCTGCACAGCCGGTACGCGGAAGAGCCGCGGCGATGAGAGAGTACGAGGCCGTTCTCAGCCGGCCTATTCCCCATGGAGACCTTCCGGAACAGAGAGGAGATAATTGGCGTCCACCGATTCCTCCCATGCGCCTTTTCCCTGTGTATTCCCCATGGCCCAGCCGCGCATAAACACTAAGTTCAGCACCGGCTCACTTGTCGGCACCGCTGTCGGCCTCGTCTCTTTCTGATCCATCACGCGCCCCACCACCGTCACCCGCGCCCACTGTTTCCACTTGGGTGGCAAGAGGGAGGCATCGGGGACCACCACCCAGTAATACCCCGCCTCCGGTCCTTCGTTGATGGTCGGACGATGAGGCCGGTAGTCTTTATCGAGCGGCCGGTTTTTCAGATGCAACCAAAGCCGTTGCCCCTGCTGCTGCTGATCCACCACCACCCCGCCCAGAATGACCGTCTTACCGTGATACGTATCCGGCGCGGCGGCAAGGGAGGTCAATGTGACTCCCGGCTCGGCCTTCTCAACATATCGGGACGGCAAGGTACTGCATCCCGTGACAAGCAGAAGCCCTGCGAGGCCTATCAGTAGTCGAATGCTCCAACCCTTCACATCATCCTCCGTGTGTCGAAACGCCGATGAGCCGCAGCGCTTATCCCTGCCCAGCTTTCCAGCCACTGAGCGCGCACCGCCGGGCTGTCAACGGCACCATACTTTCAAGATCCGCCGCCACGCTCGTCATGACTGTGTCGGCCACGCGGGCATCCTCGAAACATTCATAGGCATCGTCGAGAAATCCTCCGCGTAACAACGGATGCTGGAGAAACCGCTGCCCACCCCCGCTCGGCACTTCAAGCGGCCGCTCGATCACGTCGATCCGTTCCATCTTCATCTGTTCAAGCCAACCACGCGCCTCCGCCGCCGACGGCCGTTCCGCCACATGCGCCGCCAACCGTTCGCGCTCTATCGTCAGCCCGTGCCGGCTCATTTCGCGATCGATCCGTTGCCAGATGGAATCGAAGGTGCCGAGCGAGGGAAAGGTCAGCACGATTTGGCCTCCAGGCTCAAGATGTTCGATCAATCCCTTCATCGCCTCAAATCGATGCGGTCGGAGGAACATGACGGATAGATTGCCGGTGATGCGTTGGAAGGCCGGGAGGGACGCGGGCAAGGCCCGCATGTCGACGCAGTCGAACCGGAGCCAGGGCAAGTCACTCCGCTGTAGCGTCCTGGCATTCGCCACCTGCCCGCGGCTCGCGTCGATACCGAGGACGGAGCCGGTCGGCCCAACCTGTTCCGCCAGATAGAACGCCGGAACCCCATGGCCGCAAGCGATATCCAGAATGGTCAGCCCGGGACGCAGATCGAGTTGCGATAAGAGCAGTTCTGCAAAAGGTGTGGACCAGTCATCCTTTGCTGGAAGTGGCCAGCGCGTAGAAGGGGATGCGGAGGGCCTGCTCATGACATTCCTTTCGCCCGGGTGATAGCTGTCTGCCGCATCTTACCCGAAGGGTGAAGGACAAGTCAGAATTCTCTTCGGCAATTCTCGCGCTCACAGCCGGTCGAGCAGCTGCTGTTTCTTCGCACGATAGTCGTCCTCCGTAATCAGCCCCTGCTCGCGAAGACGTTTTAGCAGGCTGAGTTGCTCCTCCAGCGAGCGCGGAGGCACAGGTTGAGCAGAAGGCTCAGAAGAGACTGGATCCGGCCTCGCACCAGTCGCGAGCTGGTATTCGATCACTAGTTCGTCCGGGTCAGAGCGGAACGGATTCCTTCCGTCCCGGCTCGATCGCGTCAACGACTGGCCGTCCCCCGGCACAAATTCGTAAAACGCGCCGGCCTGCGCAAACAAGGGATCTCTCCAGATTTGTTTCCTGATCGATGGCATGGTCACGGCGACCCGGCAGTTCGCTAAACGAAGGTGGATTCCCCCCTCCTCGGCGAACCAGGCTCCGGACGTCACCTGGTCTAATCCCGCCTGTGACGGCCTCGCCAGCGCGAACACCACCTGCTCCTGTAGGCTCACCTGCTCAAACGCACGCTGCAGCGCTTCTCCCAGGTACCCGACCTCTTCATCAGTAAACGCCGGTTCCGTGTCTCCCTGATAAGCTGCGCCGAGCAGAGGCCGGTGCACGCTGCGCACCTTCACCCTTCGCAGCAACGACTCCCATTCCTGCCGCTGCAGCACCAAGGGATGATGGAGCAGGCGCTTCTCAGCTACTCCCTGCGTGAGCGGAACAATTCTGACGAGCCGCTGCTCATCGCAGGAAAAACATGGCCTCTCAGTGCCCGGAGCCACGCCAGAACAGCCGGAGGAGGCAAGACAAGAGAACAACAACACAGCGACCTTAGCACACCGACTGAACGGATGGTTCACAGGTCTACGACCTTCCTTCTGGCCAGACGACTTTCAATACGCAAAATCCAATCCCACCAACATGGTTTGCCCTCTCAAATCACCGCCCGTCGGGCCGACGGCTTGCGTGCGATAACTGTTGTATTCCGCGTGCAGGGCCAAATCGGTCCGCGTGGAGTGATGAATGAAATACCGAGCCAACACCGTATGGGAATCCACGTCATTGTAGTTGCCTTTGAAGACATCCGTGTTACCGTCGCCATGCCGATCGTTTCGAATCACATCATAGCGATACGCAAAAAACCAGTCCGGCATGTCGAAGAACAGGGCCGGCGCATAGTCCAATTCGACGAACGCCCCGTTCCAGGACGCGTTCTGTGGCGTGGGAATCCCTTGCGACGCGAACAATTGCGCGCTGTCATGTCCATGCATGATGGCGCCAAAGATGTTCCATTCTCCGTTGAAGGTCAGGCTCACGTCGACACCGATTCTCGTGAACGGCTTTCCGCTGCCCGCCACGCCCTGACAGGTCGGGCAGGTGGCGTTGACCATTGTGGGAGCTTGGCCGTAGGCTCCGAAAATGCCTACTCGATTGCCGGTTACGATTCCATAGCCGCCGAACGATTGTGTGATGTGACCATAAAAATTCACATTCCGACCACCGGTTCCGCATGGGGTATTGGGCGGGCACCCGCCAAGCGACCCTGAGAACGAGTTCGTCGCCAGCGCAGTCAACGAATAGCGCAGGTACCCTTCCGTAGACGGGGTTTTCACGATGCCCGAGAGTTCCCCACCAGGCTGATTGTCTCCCAGCAGGAACGAGTTGGGGTTCAAATAGGAACTGGTCGAGGTGCCGCCGATCGTCGCGGTGTACGGCACACCCGGCGTGTAGTGGTACATGACGAACGGCGTATTCAATGTCGGACTGCGTTTCTCGCTGAACGGAAGATCGAGCTCAAACTTTCCGACGCGCAGATTGAGCAAATAGTTGCCGGGATCTGATTTCACGCCGAAATAGCGCTCCAATCGCATGAGGCGCACGAACGCGCTTTCAAGATCTCCATCCGAGGCACCCGTCCCAAATCCGGCGCTGCCGAGCCCAGGCGTGTATACCACGCCGAAGGCGATATCGCGGTGCAGCGTGCCAAAACTCAGGAGGTCCAGTCCGGTGAAGCCGAATCCTCCGGTCGTCACCCCGCTGCCTTCCGTCCTCACCTGCGCGGCCTGATAGCCGACCGTCGCCCGAATCGAGACCGGCCAGAATCCCATGCCGATCCCCTCATAGACCGGCGAATCCGCGTCCGACCCCAATTGGTAGCCGCGGTCCCGGAAGAGATTGCCGAAATCGTTGAGTTTAGGGAAACCGGGAACGTGGCATACGTTGCACTTAAAATCATATTTACGGGCAAATGCCGGAATGGCCTCGGCCTTCTGCACCAGCCCGCTCAATTCGTAACTGATCAGCGCCACCAGGACGAGTATGGCGACGATCATCGCCCTGGCACGCAATGTGGCGTTCTTCATCGGGTCAGCCTCCCATTCACATACCGGTGTTGTTAGGTAGTTATTCAGGCGGAAGTTCGTCGCCGCCGGCGATTTTCCACTCGACGTCCACCGGGCGAACGGGAAATTCAAATCGAGATTCGACCTGGGCTTTCGGAGACACCTCCAGCGGTTGCCGGATGACATGGGGTTCGTCATACACAGGCCTGGACGCGCTGAACTTGACGATGTTGAATCCCGGATGCCAGGCGACCAGGGTGTAGGAACCGGGTGGAATACCGGACATTTCGAATCGTCCTTGTTCATCCGTCACGGCAAAGTAGGGATGATCGAGGGCTGCCGCCCACGCGTTCATATGCACATGCACATCACACTGCAGCCGCAAGCCGACCCCGCGTGCCCGGCTCAGCGTGGTCGCGATTTCTCGGTTCGCCGTGGGCATCGCAATGTTAAAGAGGCTTTGTTTCTCGCTGAACAGATGTGGATTGTGGAGGATCGGTTCGAAATTGATCAGCGCAACGTCTGCTGTGCGGACGAAGGGAATCATCTGTTGTTCAAACTGACAGACCCGCCCCGCAGGATGCGTCACGCTTTTCCCCATGCGCAGCGGATAGGCAGCCGCTGCGGCCTTACCGCGCTCCACCCGCTCGAGATACACGAGGACTTCCTGCAAGCCGTTGGTGGCCGGGTCAATCCGCAGGGCCGGTGACGGCACGTGAGTCCCGCAGGCATCGAGATCGGCGAACACTTTGAGCGGGGGCAACTTCGGAATACTGCCCTTCCAAACCGCCCGACCTTTGACTGTGCCGCCATCGGAGACGTCGATAATGTCGTACTCCGCATAGCTGTGAGTTGCCGCGAGACACCATGCCAGGCAGCAGAAAAGCAGAAGACGGTAACCGCGATGTCGTCGTGGAGACATGAAAGACCTCATCGACATACCGAGGGTGGGGCGACCCAGGGCGGTGAAAATAAAAAAGCCCGAACCTCCGCTAGGAGATTCGGGCTCGAGAGCTGATCGCTCGTTGGCCTCACTTATGTGCGCACGCGGGGAAGCGTAATCGACGATCCTCCAATGTGTCAAGTACGCAGTAGGGCCTATTCGGCATGGCACGTATTCCTTCCGTCTGACAGGCTAGACGCGGGGTTATACGACGAGCCTGCCGAGAGACATCGAGTCTATTTGAAGCCGATGACCATGGAATCAGACCCGGCCAGCGGTTCCACTTTCGTGCGTGTGAAGCCGACCTTCTTCATCCACTGCCGGCAATCCGCGCCGGTGAAATCGAATCCGCCCTTGGTCTCGATAAGCATATTGAGACTCATCAACAAGCCGAAGGCATTGGTCTTTCGGGCATCATCGATCACGGCTTCATGAACGATCAAAGCGCCTCCCGATGGCAACGCTGCATAGGCCTTGCGCAACAGCATCATTTTTTCTTTGAGGTCCCAATCGTGCAAGATGTGCCCCATAATGAGCACATCCACCTTCGGCAAGGATTGCTTGAAAAAATCCCCCTCGCAAAACGTCACGCGCCGCTGCAGTCTTTTGCTTGTGACATAGGCCTCGAATACCGGCCGCACCACGGGAAGATCCATGCCCTGTCCCTCGAGATGCCGGTGCGCCAGCGCGATTTGCACCGCCACGCCACCTTGGGCGCAGCCGATGTCGGCAAACGAGTGGTATCGTTTCCAGGGAAATTTCGCGGCAATAGATTGGGCCGTGCCCTTGCTGAGTCCGGTCATGGCTTTGAGAAATCCCTCCAGCCGCTGCGGATCGGCGTAGAGCGTGCCGAAGAAATCTCCACCGGTCCTCACTTCATTCTGCGGCTGGCCGGTACGTAGTGCTTCCGTAAGTGACCCCCAGAATCCGTAGAGCCGGGCATTACACATCTCCAGCATGCCGCCGACATAAGACGGTTTGCCGCGATCGAGAAACTGAGCGGTTTCCGGTGTGTTGGCATAACGTGTCCCGGCCCGCTTCAGCAGGCTGAGCGCGACCAATGCGTCAAAAAAATCCCGCGCGCTTCGCGGATGCAGTTGCAGCTTGGCAGCTAAAGCTTTTCCGTCGAGCCGACGCTTGGCCAACTCGGTGAACAGGCCCAGCTCCACCGCCGTCAATAGGGTCTTGGAACTCCAAAACCCGAAACCGATTTGCAGAAGTCGATCAGGAACTAATTGGCGACCGGCCATGGCAGTCCTTTCGTGGAAATGAAACCCGGTGAGAGGCTACGTCGACGCGCATTTCTCTGTCAACACAGGCAGCCATGCCTCAAATCATGACGTCCCTTCCTCCACGCAGTCGCACCGAGGATTCGCCTGGTTACTCCAGGCCATCATCCCTGCATTCGATAGGACCATGGCTTCACTCATGCCCAAGGCGCTGCAAGGGGTCCTGGTCGTGCTGCTGGTGGACCGCTCGACGACGTATGAGCCGCACCTGGTCCTTCCTCCTGCGGCATTCGATCGCTCGATTGATGCCTCGGTTGAGGTGCACCTCTTTGTCGCCGCCGATGACCTTCGTTATGGACATTTCAATTATGGCGTGGTGGCCGATGGCTACACGAACAAACCACCCTCGCAACTGACGCAATCGATTACTCGACAGGTGACGGCGGAATTGGCGGCTCAGCGCGTGTTCCGAAACGTCAGCACCTACGATTCGGTGCCAGATCTCATTCCCACGGGGCGTATCGAACGGTTTTTCGAACACGGCCGGAGGAAACGCTGGACGTTCATCCTCTACTATTCCAACAAACTCGCCAGCCTCTTCCGCGTAAATAGTTTTAAGACGGATGGAGACATCCATCTCATATTGACCTGGCCTAAGCCAACGGAAGACGTCATCGGTTCGTACGTCGGACATTTTTCTCTTAACGAGGATTGCACGCCGAATGGAGAAGTGCGTCCCGGCGATCGACTCAATCGCGCATTGGGGCAGATCCTCGCACAGATCCGCGACAAGATGTTCGCCGAGCCGACGCTGACGAAATCACGCAAAACTCCGCCGCTTGCTCCTCAGTGAGGCTGCCATCGAGATGCGATGAGACCGAGCGAACCAGAGGAGACCGGTGCGATTATTGACCACGCTCTCCGAATCCCCGCATCTCGTCCAACCAGCTAGCACGCTGTTGCGCAGTCATACTTTCGATATTGCCAATGAGCGTGGCTTTTGCCGGTTTGATGCCACAGAATTGAAGGATGTTCCGTTGTAGACTTTTGAGGCTATGGGCGCGGTACCACCACCGATACACCCATGCCGGCATGCCCATCGTCACCACGACACGCGCCGACTTTCCGGCGAAGAACTTTTTGGCCGTGGTTCCATCAGGTTGATACTGGAAGGCCACGCCTGGGCGAAACACCTGTTCGAAGAAGGCTTTGAGGAGTGCCGGCATGGATCCCAGCCATAACGGGTAGACAATCACGAGATGATCCGCCCAGCTTATGGCCTCCTCTGCCGGTCTGATGAAATCCGGCGCTTGCCCTCTCTCGAAGTCCTCCTTTGTTCGTAGGACAGGAATTTCCAACATCGCAACGTCGACTCGCCGGACCGTGTGACCACCGTCCTCGCACCCCTTGGCATATTCGTCGGCCAATGCATGGCAAAAATGACGAGCCTGCCCGTCAGGGTGTCCCTGGATAATGGTAATACGCTTACCCATGGTGAGCCGGCGGCGTCACGCTTCCTTCTTGTACCATCGGGCGAAAGGATCGATCCGCCTCGCGGACGGGGCCCTGTGGCCTTTGCTCGATGCTCTGCGGGGCTGCAGGCGGGCGCTGTTGTATCTTGGGTGTTGGCGGGGCACAAGCGGCCAGTGAGAAGAACAGTCCCGTGGCAAGGCCTAAGGTGATACTGGTTGTGGCTGGCATTCTCCTTCCTCCTCGTCCATCTTGGATCCTCTGCCCAACTTCATCATTGCTCGCTAGGCAGCGGTCAAGGGTCCTCACCAGGATGGGCGCAACAGACATGCCAGAACCGATGCACGGCGAAACGCCGCAGATCGAACAGGATCTCCAACCAGCGGCCTTCGGCGAAGGAGTACTGCGGATATTTTCCGCAGTGGAAGCACCTGGATCTGGCGCGAATGTCCACAGCGGAGGCATCGATCACTCCGGAATACGGCTTCTGCTTTGATTTTTTTCGACGGAGCGGGAAAATGAGCAGGGGCATCGGGCTTGCTCTTTGTCTACGTCAGCAAGGTGTGCCTCAATCCTGGCGTCCCATCATCTGACTTCCACAGAGCCGAAGGAGGATCCTATGAGGGCAACAGAATATTTCGCTCGAGGTTGTGACCCTAGCACCTTGGTCGTGAGGCAAATCATGGAGGACGCCGTTGTGACGACCAGCCCGGCATCAAGCGCCATGGGTGTGGCAGAGCTCTTGAGTGAACAGAGCTTCGGGAGCTTGCCCGTGGTCGATGAAGATGGGATCTTGCGCGGACTCGTCACGGAATTTGATTTACTGAAAGCCGTCGAGCAGGGGAAAGATCTGCGGGCCGTGGCCGTGTCGGACATCATGACCAAGGACGTCGTGACCACCACCGAAGAGACGCCGATCATGAATCTGATTCACCTGCTGCAGGAACGGCACCTGATTCGCGTGCCGGTGGTGAAGGATCACAAACTGGTCGGCATGGTCGCACGACGTGATGTGGTGTTCGCCTATGTGAAGGCCCGGGCAATCTACTGGCCGTAATGGCCGCGCTGCGACAGAAGCGCCATTCCGGCATGACGCCTGCGCCTTACGTCCAGCACTCCTAGTGGACGACGCCGGGCGTAGAGCGGGGCGGTGCCTGTTGCTCCAGCGCGTGGTGACGTGTGCATCGCGCGGCGGTCATCCACATGGTGACCATGGCGCCGCCAAACGCTGCCGCCATGTCTTTCTGAGCGTCCCATTCATCACCTTGGGTTCCGAGGTACAAACTCCCCAGTTCCGGGCTGACAATCATAGCCACGACCGCTTCAATCACCTCAAAGAACGCGCTCTGCGCAAGAATGCTGCTCACCGGCATCACATAGGACCAGCTCCCCTGCAATCCCGCCAGGCGCACCAACAATTCACGCAAGGGGTAGACCAGCAGGAGACCGTAGGCAAAATGGACGATTCGATCGAACGGATTCCGGCTTAATCCACCCATGTCTTTCAGCCAGAAGCCGAATGGGACTTCCGCATAGGTGTAATGGGCGCCGATCGCATGGAGCACCATGAATACGGCAATGAGCCAGTAGGATGTGGCAGAAAATGCGAACCGCCGGTAGGTCAGAACAAGAACCGTCACCAGCGCGACGGCGAGCAGATTCTCCAACAACCAATCCTGGCGACTGACCGGGTTGATGGCCAACCAGATCCAGATGATGCCATAGCCGAGCAAGAGCCCCGTCGCGGGCCGGCGATGGGCGACCTGCATCGTGCCCCGTTGCGGAATCGTTTCTCCCAGCTTATCCTCCGGGCTACTCTGAAAACGCCGCTTCAGACTCCAGCGCGGTCTCCGCCCCTCGGAGCGCACGCACGATCAGCAGCACCGTCATCGAAATGAGGGCGCCATAGAGTGCCGCGGCCATATCCTTTTGCGCATCCCAGATATCCCCCTGGGAGCCTAAATAGGTCACGCCCAATTCCGGATGGACTGCGCGAGCCACCCACGATTCGATGATTTCCCACAGCCCGCTCAATCCCAACACGGTCATCACCGGGAGGTAATACACCACCCACCCTCGGATGCTCGCGCTCAGCCGAAACAGTTCCTCCATCGGATAGGCGAGCAGGAAGCCGAAACTGAAATGCACGACGCGATCGAAATGATTACGCCCGAGATGTAACACCTTGTCCATCCATACTCCGACCGGCACTTCGGCATACGTATAATGCACACCGATCGTATGCAAGGTGAGGAAGGCTGTGATGAGTGCGTAAGACGTATGCGACAGGGGAAAAAACCGGTGCGTCACCACCAAGAGAACGACGAAAAGGGCCGGAAGGATGCTCGCCAGCAACCAGAATTGAGGATCGACCGGAGCCTGTGCCATCCATATCGACACCGCCAGATACCAGAGGAGAAGCCCGATTGAGATCAGTTTGTTGTGACTCACCTGCAGGACTCCTTGTAAAATGGTACAGGAAGGAAAGCCCCCGATCAGACTGACAAAAGGATGGAGTTACTCTACTGGATGATCCCCCGTCCTGCAACCGCCCGCGGGGTCGGCCGGCGACGTCTCTGCCACCCCTTCTTGCCTGGTTGCGAAAGCCACCTCCCGCACATCAGGCTTATCACAATTTGAACTCAGAGAGCGCGTCTCGACAGTCCCCATCTAAAAGACTCTCGCCGGAAAGAATGCATGGCAGAGGTGCGAGTACAGCGCATACAGATCGTCTGGCGCGGGCGCGCCGAGCAGGCAATCGAAGCAGTACTGACCCAGGTTCCGCAGGGGCGCAGAGCAGGAACGGCGAGCGCAGGGTTTTTTTAGGCGGACGGCCGAGCGGGAGGTTCCGGGTCTTCAATGACCGCCCCGCATTCAAGACAGCGGTACCGAGGAGGTTCGTTCTCATCGTCGCAACGGATGCGATCGATGAGTCGCATGTGAAGGCAGGTGAGGGTCCGTGCCATGGTCGGATCAAGTTGAGGACTACGCATAGAGACCTCCCCGGATCGCGGCGGACGATGTACCCGTCAACGGAAAATGCGCCCCAACCCTAGCAGATTCATCAAGACTTCACACTACGAATTTTCCGCAGATTCATGCCAGACGTATACTGACACAGGAATTAGTAGCCTGACGGGATCATCCGCTACATATAGGGACGACCCTCCGTGAAGCCTTGAACCGCAGCAGTCGACTCCTCCGTCATCAAAGAGGAGGAATTGTGGGTCACTGCCGCCTCCACCGCAGCAGGAACGCAACTTCGCGCGGCTGCTGAAAGGGGGACGCATTCAATGCCTTCTGTCACAACCTGACGAAGAAACGTCTTGAGCCTCCACATGACCGCCCACTCGGGAACGCACGAATGGTCCACACCCTTCCAACAGCGCCGAAGAATGGAACACAAGGTTCAGCAACTCATACTGTTGATTCCGCATTTGCCGAACGCGTTGCATCATTCTGGAAGGAGTCTAACGTGTACCTGAGGCCGCACAGGGACAAGGGCCACGTATCAGAACCTACAGTCGAACAAGTCCTTCAATGATGGCATGTTTTGCCAACGCGACAGTGGAGTGGAGATTCAGCTGGTCCATAATGCGGAACTTGTGGAACTCGACGGTCTTGACCGCGATGTTGAGCAACGTGGCGACCTCTTTCGTACCCCGTCCTTCCGCGATCAACTGCAAGACTTCGCGCTGACGAGGGGTCAAAGAAGACAACGTCGGACTTTTCATCTTATCCTGTGCCCCGCTCGCATCCTGCCTCACCACAGTTTTGGCAATGAGCGGCGTGAGGTACCATTGCCCCATCAAGACGGCATGAATGGCCTGCGTCAGTTCGGCTGGTTGTGAACGTTTCAGGACATAGGCCGAGGCCCCGCCCTTGAACGCGCCAGCGACATGCCAGGAGCTTTCCTGAGCAGTCAAGAAGACGATTTTACTTCCAGGCACTGTTCTCGCGAGGGGACGGAGCGCATCCAAGCCATTGAGCAAGGGAAGGAGGACCTCCATGATAATGATGTCCGGTCGCAGATTGTCTGCCCAGGTAAGGAGTGCGCGTCCATCGGCAACAGTTCCCACGACATCGCACCCGGGCTCCAGCAAGGCGCGAGTTCCGGCCGCGACAAGGGCCATCTCATCCGCAATAAGTACTCGTGGCCTACGCTGCTGACGATGATCTTCCGGCATGGGATTCTCTGTACCTCATTCGATCCCTAACGCTTTTCTCACCCAGGGCGCACTATAGCGCAGATACAACCTGACAGATGTCGCCGCTCTTCCTACGTACTCGTACAAATGATAAAAGGGCGGCAGATCCACAATCTCTACGAGGCCGACCAGCGTTGTGAGGCTTTCATCGCCGCCGTGACAGCTGTTTTCGCGCGCAGACGCTCATTGGCTGCCACGGTTCGCTCCAAGGCCTCCGACTGTGGTGTGCGTCGACGATCGCCACCTCGCTGCGACGTCCAGCGGGATTACCAGAGATTGAGCACGAGCTGTACATGTATACCTTCGTCTTGCAGGCTGTTGTGAGGGTTAGATACATTGGCTGTCACAAGACGTCTCCCCCAATATACGCTGAGATTTGACAGTGAATTAAAGTTGAACCGAAGCCCGGCCCCGACACTGGCCAGGGTGTGCACATCTCCAACATTTGTCTTGGTCGACCAGGAATGGCCGACATCTGCAAAGGGACAGAATTGAAGGTGCGGAAGGCCCGTGCTCGATCTCCAGAGGGGGAGCCGGACCTCGAATTGATAGACGGCGCCATTGTCCCGTAGAAGCGTGTTCTCTCGATATCCTCGTACGCTATAACGCCCGCCAACCGACATTTGTTCCAACGGGAAGAGCCGATCGTTGGCAAGCTGAACATTGACCAGGTTCAGCAGTTCAATGCCTGTAGACGCGAACTGCTTCAACCATTGGAGCTGTCCGAGCCAGGAGACAAATTGTCCGTCGGCAGAGTCCGGACCACTGTTTACGGTAGCGCCCAATACGCCGATTCCCGTCGAGAATCGGGACCGCACCGCAAAGACCGACTCTGCCGTGCGGTGCGTCCACTCCTGGATAAAACGTAGGGCGGCAATATTTCCAAACCCGTTCTTCATGCCAGCCACGGAATCAAAGGGGAGGCCAAGAAGGGTATTCGCATTCTGCTCGTACTCGCCGACGATGGAGAGTGCCATCTCATCGTTCAGCGTCCTGTACACCGGATGGCGTAGCGACAGGGTCCAGATTTGCGTTTCGCTCTTGATGTCGAGGGACCTGAAAGGATCCGACGTCACCTGAAAATTGACGTATCGGTACGCGGCTGAAAATGTCGTATCGTATCTATTAAGAGGGATCTGATACAGCGCATCCACGCTAGGAAACACGCCAACCACAAATGGGGTGGCTTGAGCGGAGGCTCCGAAACCAAGGCTGAGCAAATCTCCGTTGCCAGTCAGGTTGCGATGGATCACTGTTCCCCTGAGCTGATTTTCACCAACTCCTGGATTGATATAATTGTTGTATTCCACAAATGCCTTCACTGGTTTCGCTTCGACCATCGAGACTTCAAGGATGGCCTCTCCGAGCTCGGCACCAGGCTTGAGCGACCCATGCAATTCTTGCAGCCGATCGTCCTGCAGGAGCAGCTGCAAGCGATCACGAAGGCGCGTGGAATTCAGAGGCGACGTCGCTCCTAATTCGATCCGGTGTCGAAGATAGGATGGGCGAAACCACTGGGCCCCGTCGATTCGGATCTCACTGAGCCGCCCTTCAATCACCTGCAGGGTCACGATTCCGTCGAGAAGGTCCTGATCCGGCAAGATAGCGCCTGAATTGGGATACCCTTTGGTGATGTAGACCATTGTCAGAAGGCTGCGCAGGTCCTCAAGGTCTTCCGAGGTAACGTCTCGATTCTCATAGGGCGCCGCAAGCTGACTCAGTTCCTCCTGCGAAAGCACCGTACTACCGACGACCTGAATTTTACTGACGAAAATCCGTAAAACAGGCCCTCTCTCTTGCAACTCTTCGGGCGCGGGTTGAATGGGCGGCAGGACATCCGAAGGGGACTCCTTCGGTTCTAACGGTTGTTCCCGTTGCACCGGCGGTGGCAAGCCTGAGCGGCCGGATGGATCGATGGGTGGAGGGAGCCCAATTTGTCCAAAGCCCAGGTCTGCCGTCACGCCGATTAATAGCACCGCCACTCCGAAAATCAGGCTATAGGATGAGGGGCATCGAAATCGGAAATCCTTATGTTTTCTGAACTTGATCCTGCCTGTCATCATGTATACCCAGCAACGCCACGTTCGACAGGCATAGGCCCACGGACTCCACCATGAAGTGACCAAGCGGAGCGGGTGGCTGCAGAGCAACCGCGTGCTTGATTTGGCGATGCGAGATGAAGAAATACGTCTCGAGCTGCTACCGTCATCGAAAGGGGTGGCGGCCCCCATCGAGCGGAAGGACGTTTCTGAAGTAAGCCAACCGCCGGCGCGTCATAACCTTCTCGGGCCAGGGCCTCTTTCTGACCAGCGCGATCTCTAAGACACCTCAGGTTCGACGCAGGCGAACGACGGCAGATCAGGCCGCGAGAAACGACGGGCCATGCGCCATATGAACCGGTCCCCACCTACCATACGCCAGCAGCCCCCTCAGCAGTCTTTTTTACAGAACAAAACCGAGACCTGCCGTGGCTGGCCCGCGTCCAACCACTCTGATAACCTGGGTCGTATCGAGGGTACGTCCTGTTTCGCCTGCTTCACCGATTCACGCCGAACGTGAGACCCTGCACCTTCAACATTACGGCCACGGTTTGATGTCGACCGTCCCGTTCGTGCCACCGCCATGCGAAACCGCTTCCACGACGGTCTGTCCGCTTGGAAACAAATGATTCGTCTGGATCGTGACACTCCCACCAGTCCCGTTGCTTGCATTGCTTTTGACCTGGCTGTTCTCCAGCCGGACGGTGTCCGAAGCGAGTTGTATCTTTCCTCCAACCGAAGCCGCCGAACCGCCGACAGACGTATCGACAAGACTATTGGTGAGACGCACCCTCTCCGGCGCTGAAAGTCGAATGAACCCACCGTGCCCTGCCCCGGTCCGTGCCAGGAATGAACTATCCTCCCCCACGAAGGTCCGACCGGTCACAATAGTCAACACTCCGCCAGGGCCAACGCCGTTGTTATTCACCGTCAGGAGACTGCCGTTCAGAATCCGCGCGCTCCCATAAGCTGAAATAGTGACGATCCCGTATTCACCGCCTCTTGCTTCCGCATTCATCTCGCTGTGGTCGACGAGCACGTTACGACCTGCATACAGCCCGATGCTGCCTCCATAGCCGGCCCCCGTGTTTTCCGCGGTCAACTTGGTACTGAGAAGGCGGATGTCGTTTCCGGCCTGGATGTTGATACTCCCGGCGTGATGCCCAGGGCCACCTACGTCACCATCTGCTGTGACATCCAAGGAGCTCCCAATCAAAGAGGCTGTGTCCTCGGCATGAATGGCGATCGGGCCGCCAATGCCGCTTCCCGACGTCGAAATGGCGCGGCTGTTCTGGAGTTGCACAGACGTCGATTCATATGCGATCCGTCCCCCGGTACCCTCACCTCCGGCACTTGCCATAACGAGGTTGTCATGGAGGCGAACTTGCTCCGCCGCCTCCAGCGTGATCGTCCCGCCATTCCCGGTTGCTCCCGATGCGCGCACGTCCATCAACGTCCCGTTTATCTGGATCTTCTCACCGGCCTGCACGACGATGTTTCCGCCATTGCCCTCACCAGAAGCCGCCGTCATGCTGCCCAATTGAGTGACAATAGTCTTGCCGGCATCTATGACAATATTGCCGCCATTACCACCAGAATGGCTCGTGGCATCGGCCGTGAAGTCGGCATGTAGATGAGTATTGTCCAATCGCACGGTATTACCCGCGGCAATGGAAATGTTGCCTGCTGTCTCTCTACCGCCTCGTCCCAGGCTCGCATCTATAGTGCTGCTGTCTATTGTCACAGTATCCGTTGCGTTCAAGACTACTTTTCCCGGACGAAAATCGGCTGTGACATTCACCTGTGAGCCATTCTCAATGCGAAGCCGATCAGCCTGAACTGTCACGGTACCTTCCTGCCCGGATCCCCCCGGGCTACCTCGTACACCTGAGGCACTTATAGTGCTTGCATTGACAGTGATAGTAGGTGCGGACAATTCTACTGACCCGGGGCGCCCGAAGGGGCTAGCTCCATTTGATTCGACAGTACTATCCACAAGCCGGATCGCTTGCCCGGCAACCAGTGACACCACTCCACCAGCGCCTTCAACCGATCCACTCGCAATGGTGCTGTCCTGTGCATAGACCTTGTCACTTACAGTAACGGTGATATTTCCTCCGTTACCACGAACAGACTCACCGATGGACCGAATGGAGGAGCTGTCCATGACCAACTGCCCCCCACGGATTATGATTCCGCCGCCCCCGATGGTGGCTTGGGGGTTCGATTCAATAACCGAATCTCTCAAAGTAATATGACCCTTTTCGGCTCGCTGCAGGCCGGCTGCTGAATTCGGTTGGACTTCTCCCCGTGCGCTGACACTGACCATCTGCACCTGCCCGCTCGGAGCCTTCAACGTGCTGCCTGATACCCTGATGTCTCCCCCTACGAGGGACAATGTTTTCCCGTAATCAGGTGGAACCCCAGGCCCGTAGGCCTGAGGCATCCTCGTTTCCAAAGTGGCTCCCTGTACAGTAATGGGCCTTGGATGCGGATTTAAAAATCCAAACGCAACGACCGGCGCTTGCGACAGGATCGCATCTTGGGGACCAGGTACCGCGTTGAAGCGCAAACCATCAGCCAGGCGCAAATGGTCAGCGGTTGAGACATAGACCGACCCGCTGACGTTCAGGCTTGCCGTCGCCCCAAAGACTACGCCCGCCGGATTGATGAGATAGAGATTTGCGTTCGAAAAACTTGCCGTATTGATCTCGCCGAAGATGTTCGAGACATGGCCGCCCGTCACCCTACTCAAAATATTATTCGTGGCCAACCCCGAATCGTTGAGAAAGCGCGCGACATTGTTGGTGCCGACGCTGAAATCGCCAAAGCTATGGAAGAGATTGGTGCCGTTGCCTGGCCTAATTCCGCCAGTAATGTTGTAGTTCTGACGACCGGCCTGGTCGATGCCCCCCGCGACCACCTGCGTGTTCAACCCGGAAGAGGTAATTGACGTGGTTTGCCCCTGACTGATCGACGCACAGAGCAGCGCCACCATCCCGCACATGGCATTCGCCAGCCACATCGGGCTCACCAAATTTGTTTGCTTGTTCATAGAAACCTCCTGCAGGCCCGGAAGGTGAGCGTGCTGAGCACAACCACCTGCAGCACGTCGGGCCTGTCATATGTCGTCAGCTACCCTTGCTCAGAAGCAATTTCACTGCCGGACGACAACTTAAACTCAACAGTTGCCGTAGCCATTGTTAGGGCGGTTCGAACAAGGGTTTGAGTCAGGAGGGGATGGACACAGTGATGTTTAAGCGGGGCAACTGTCCACAACACGAGTGCAAATGTTGGGGAAATTGGGGACATGCGATACGCAATCGACTCGGTCAGCACTCCGCCATTGCACAGCGGCCTTACTCTGAGAAGATGTTCGCATAAAGGCATCGTCTCTTGAGCAGACCGGGCGAATGGCTTTCGCTTGCCCCCTGTCTTTCGACGCACCGTCGCGATATGACATCAGGCTCGCCCGCCTCTGCCGATCACCACCGGAATAGACAGAAAGAACGTTGCCGCGACGCTACGCGCCACAGGGATGCGGTTTCTCCGAACCCTCAGGAAGCCGACCGGCGTTGCGAGGCTTTCATCGCCGCCGTGACGGCTGTTTTCGCGCGCAGACGCTCATTGGCTGCCACGGTTCGCTCCAAGGCCTCCGACTGTGGTGTGCGTCGACGATCGCCACCTCGCTGCGCTTCTTCCATGGCTGCTGTGATCGCTGTTTTTTTGCGGTTCAGCTTCGCCGCCTCGACGGTGCGCACCAACGCGGCGGAAATCTTCGGCGTGCTTTCCATCGCGCCTTTCCGCTGGGAGATCTCCATCGCGGCGGTGACCTCGTCGTTCTGCTGTCGCCGTTTGGCCGCCAGGGCTTTGCGCGCCAATGGGCTGGATGACGTGGTCGGCTTCTTTATCTTGCTGGTCTTCGAGAGGCCTTTTGGTGCCTTCATGTCGTCCTCCTCATCGTGGCTTGGTTTTTGTCTTGCAGCGTCGCAGCCGCCCCAACACATCCGACAGTATACCAAGGCATTCCGGCGGAGGATGAACGCTCACACCTCACAGATCGGCGGCATTGTGTTCCCGTGGTTGTCGCCGCGCTCGTGACGGGTGCCACCGGCCTGGATTCTTCACAGATCGGTGGCATTGTGTTCCCGTGGTTGTCGCGGCATACTGGATCTACTGTTTATTCCTCCCGGAGGACACCACGCGATGCTGACACGACGCTGTTGCTCTGGATTGATCCTGGCCCTTCTCTTGTCCATCTCGCCCAGCCTGACTCTGGCCGACCCGGGCGGCACGGACACTGCCCTGAAAGGTGACGCCATGCGAGGCCAGGGCCTCTTTAACGGCAAGGGCATTTGCCACTACTGCCACGGCGTCGACGGAGTGATCGACAAGAAACCTTCACTCAAGCCGGAGACGGTGGCCGCGATTGGGAAACACGCCGCTTCCGCACCGGATCTGCGCAATCGCGCCGTACAAACGCTCAAAGACAACAAGGCGCGCTTTCGCGCGATTCGAGAGGGGCATCCGGGAAGCGGCATGTTTCCCGATTCGACACTGAGTGACCAAGACATCATCGACATTCTGGCCTATCTGGCCGCCCTCAGGCAAAGCGCCTCGGCTCCCAGCAAGAGTCCGTACTAACCCTTCTCACTTCCTCCGCTTCGGCAAGCCTGCCGCGCTGACCACCCCAGCATCAACCAGCCTCCAGTCGCCGCTCTTCATCATCCGATCGTCACCGTGCCGATCCCTTCCCGAAACAGCACGGAGGTCCCGAATGTCGCGCACTTGGCCTGCATCGTTCTCGCAAGGAACATCCACTCCTGTTCATCGGCACGCCTGACGCGACACTCCTCAATCCGGATCGGGTGGAGAAGAATCTTCTTGATTCGATTCCGCTCGACCTCCACGAGATAAAGGAAGGAGAGATCGTTCCGCTCCGCACTATCCACCATGTAGTCATCTACGAAGTCGCCAGTCGAATAGAGAATCGCTTTGCCCTGGTACGATTCGATTCCTTGCGGGGTGTGATTGGAATGCCCCCAATAGAGATCCGCCCCCAAGTCGAGCAGATCCCGAGCCAGCACCCGCATTGCGCGTGACGGCGCCCCCCAGTTGGCCCCCACATGCGCGCTGACAATCACCACATCCGCCTGCCTCCGCGCCAAGGACAACACCTGAGCGATACGCTGTCGATAGGACGCCACCATCCCGCGAACGTTGTACGCAACATAATTGACGCCCGGCTGGTGGGTCGTCGCTTCCCACTCCGGCTCATTGTCCGTCAGCGCCACGAGGGCGACCGAGCCTCCCGGGAGTGTGAAGAAGGCTGGAGCTTTCGCCTCATCCATGGTCGCACCGGCTCCGACCCGTTTCAGGCCGGCCCCGTCGAGCCGCGCGAGGCAATCCTGGAGCGCGCTCTGGCCATAATCCAGCACATGGTTATTCGCGAGCGTTACCCCATTGATCCCGCCTGCCCGCAGAACGTCCAGCGCACGGGGACCGGCGCGAAAGTGAAAGGCTTTTGTCGTCGGATGCCACGGGGCGCCCCGATTACTGATCACACATTCTAAATTGATCAATCGGCAGTCGGCGCGCCGCATCACGGGAAGCAGATCGCCCCACAGGGCCTCTGGATGTACCGCAGGGTTTTCGATCACAGACTCGTTCACCATGCGGCCGAGCATCACGTCGCCGGCCAATGCAATGTGCATCGCGCTTCTGGGTCGATCCTTCGCACCCCCCGAATCACATACGCCCTGGCCTATCGTCCGAACCGCCCCATCACCTGCGCTTCCGCCAGCACATGGTCCTTCATCGCCGCCACCACCTGCGCCTTGGTCGCTTTCGGTTTGAGCGGCAGTTCACGATCCAGTGCGTATAGCCTGAAGTAGTACCGGTGCGGCTTGCCGGGCGGGGGACAGGGCCCGCCATAGCCGACTCGATGGAAGTCGTTCATGCCCTGATGCGCATCATTCGGCAGCACGTCCTGCATGGGCAGCCCTTCGGCCAACCCACGCACGTCGATGGGAATGTTAAACAGCACCCAATGCACCCAGGTTCCCCCTGGCGCGTCGGGATCGTCCGCGATCAACGCAAAGCAGCGGGTGCCCGCAGGAGGATGATTCCAGCGCAATGGTGGCGAACGGTCCTCCCCCTCACAGGTATGCGGCTTCGGAATGGTCTCCCCTTCCTTGAACGTCCCCGCGATCAGTTCAAACGTCGGCATGTCGCCCCCCTCCGTCACCGGTTCTTCTCTGCAGAATCTGCAGCAGGCGATGCCGGGCTGACGCATTTACAACCAGGTCCGTTCGGCATCGAATGCCTGCTCCCCCCACAAGGCACTCAACGGCAGATCGAGGAGCGCATGGGCGCCGGGACTCAAGCCGGGTAATGCCCGGGCTGCGGCCACCATCGTACGTGCCGTCATCATGGCGTCATCGAAGCGCGCTTCAAACAGCAACCGTTGATGCCCCTGGCTTCCCAACCCGCTCCGTCGCTCAAGGACGACGCCCCGCCCTTCCTGCTCCAGCGCCGCGATACTCTCCACCGGAAACACAAATGTCTCGTCGTGGAGGAAGAGCGGATCAGCCCGAATAGCCGCGCTCAACTGCGCAACGTCGACGCCCGGTTCCACTTCGACATAGACATAGCGCTGCCTTGCTCCATCAGCCGCGACCTGCTCGGTACAGAGCGCTTCCTTCACACCCCTGACCTGACGTGCCATCGCCGTATGGTGCAAACTGGCCGCCACACGATGCGTGGTCGCGAGTTCGCCCTCCGGCACCAGCAGGCCGAACAGCGAGCGGAGGAGCGACAGCGCCCCCGGATCCCATCCGGCACCGACAATGGCCGGAACGTCAAACCGGACGGCGAGCCGGTGAATCGCCTCACGGTGAATCTGAAACGCCTCCCCGTGCAGGATGGACGATTCGACGATGGGGACGCCATGCTGGAGACAATCATGGGCCGCCTCAAACACCTGCGCCGCCGGCACGCAGAGCAGCGCCCCATCCATGTGCGCCACCTGCGCGGTATGAGAGACCACCGGCACCTTGCTGAAAACATCGGGTAGGGGCTGCGCAAGACTATCCAGGCGTCGCACGATGGCCGCAAGAGTCAGATCCTTCCGTTCGAGCACAACATCCGCACTGGCCCGGCCCACCATTCCGAATCCGACGATACCCAGACGCAGACCCTTTTCTCCGTGTCGATTTTTCCGTTTGACCACCCGTGACTCCTCGTACGGAATCTCCTATGCGTGACACACCAGGGTGAGCAATCCTGGTGCCTGCCCCACATCCCCGTTGCCAACGTAAACCCGACCGGTGATTTCCGGAACAAACATGCCGAGATCGAAGGGATTTTCGGGAGAAACACGCCGACGCGCCGATCCGATTGCCTGCCACACTGGATGGGGTCTTGTGCTTTTCCGCAGCATCAACCGCCGCGCGCTTGTAGCGGATTTCCTCAATCGGTCCCGGTGGACGCAGGACTGGCCATTGCATACAAGCCTCAACGGGGGCTGCCGATGTGAAAGGAACCAGCGTGGTACAGACCCTAGGTCGGAGGTTGATAGTGTTCGGCATGCTGCTTTCCATGGGCTGCATCGGCCCCCTACAGCAATGGGGAGAAGAAACAGCCTTTCATCGCAAGACGACATCGTTCGACCCCGCCACGCTCAAACAGGAACGGGCAGCGGTCTTAAATGCGGTCGTGGGATTCGGACTGGAAGGCTATGCCCATCAAGTCTCACGTTCGCTGTCGAGCGCCTTGGAACAGCGCCCCGCCCAGATCATCGCGCTCCCGGCACACGAATCCCTGAATCGCATCAATCGCGGAGGGTTGACGCCGACATATGCAGACATGGTTTCCGCCTATGCCAGAACCGGCATCCTCAACCGGGCAGGGTTGCAGGAACTCGGCATGGCGCTGCAAGCCGCCTATGTCTTTCAGCCCAGCCTCGCCTCGTTCAGCCAATCCATGTCCGGACGCTTCTCGTTTTTCGGCTTGCGGGTACTCCAAACTCGGGTCACGATGCTGCGCCTCAGCCTGCAGCTATGGGACACGAGGACAGGGGATATCGTCTGGGAAGCGTCCGGTGAAGCCACGCTGGCCGGCGAGGATGTCCGTGAATTTCGCATCCCCTTCGATGAGATCGCCCGCCGCTTATGGACCCACATGCTGGACGATCTGTTTAAAGACTTACCCGCTCAATGAAATGACCGGCCTTCCCGTTGTCCCTATTTGCGACAGCACAAGCCACTCCGCTGAGGCATCTGCCCCCAATCTCTTCCTAGTCACCATAGGTGGCAGGGCCAGATCGAGCGACAGGCCTGCATCGCAACATCGCCGCCCACCGGCGCTGTGGGGGTACGCGACTTGCTGCCTGGGTTCACTGAGACTACGCGAGCAGGAAACTCCGCGTTTCTTCTGCGGTGGAGGGGTCCATGTCCTATGTCGGCATCAATATCGGCGCGCTCACCGTCAAAGTCGCGACCATTCGTGGTGACGCAAGAACTGCAACCGTCATAGCCCATCAAGGCCGACCGCTCGAAATTCTCCAGGAGGTGCTGGCCCGCCCGGAGTTTGCCGACGCGGAATACTTCGGGGTCTCAGGTCAACTCGGGCAGGTGCCGGAGGTGGCCGCGATTCAGCGGGCGCTCAAAGACGTGAGCGGCACGTTCGACGCAGTGGCCTCGCTCGGCGGCGAATCGTTCTTGGTGTACCTGCTGGTCGAGGGCAAGTTGACCAACGTCCTGTCGCACAACAAGTGCGCAGCGGGAAGCGGGGAGTTTTTCGTGCAACAAATCGGCCGGATGGGGCTCGGCATGGAGGAGGCGGTCCGCCGGTCATTCGACGGAAAGGTGGTCCCGTTGGCCTCGCGCTGTTCGGTCCACTGCAAATCCGACATCACCCACAAACTCAACCGCAACGAAGCCACCCCCGAAGACATTCTGCATACACTCCACGACAGCATGGCCAACAAGGTGATCGCCCTGCTGGAGAAAGGCGTGCGTGCGCCCAAGCGGGTGCTGCTGATCGGCGGGGTAACCCGTAATGACGCGATGCTGGCGGCGCTGCGGAACAAATTGCCCGACACGGAATTTGTCGTCCTGCCGGAAAGTCCCTGGTTTGAAGCCTGGGGCACCGCCCTCCTCACGCGCGACGATCCGCACCATCGGTCACCCGCCTTTGCCGCACCGCCCGAACTGGGGCACCTCCCGCCGCTCCATGCCTATGGTGAACAGGTGCAGGTCATCGACAGCCCGCCCCTCCAAGCACCGCCTGAGGGGCCGCTGGTCCTCGGCGTCGATGCCGGCTCGACGACGACCAAAGCTGTCCTGCTCGATCCGTCGACGCGTAAGGTAGTGGCCTCCCATTACGGGCGCACCAAGGGGAATCCCGTCGCGGCCACACGGGAATGCTTGCACGCCCTCATCGACGCGGTGGGGAACCGCCCGATTGGATTGATCGGCACCACCGGCTCCGCTCGTGAACTGGCCGGCGCCTATCTCGGCACCGAACATGTCTACAACGAAATTTCCGCCCATGCGGCTGGCGCGACGCATTTCGACCCGACGGTGGACACGATCTTCGAAATCGGCGGACAGGACTCCAAGTACATCTATCTGCGCAATGGTGTCCCGATCGACTATGCGATGAATAACGCCTGCTCGGCCGGCACGGGTTCCTTCCTGGAAGAGAGCGCCCAGAGCGACCTCGGAATCACCGTATCCGGCATCGCCGACCTGGCCATCGCGGCACCCGCTCCCGTGCAGTTCAAGGCGACCTGTGCGGCCTTCATCAACTCCGATATCCGTCTCGCCCAGCAGAAGGGACATCCCCGCGACAACATCGTGGCCGGATTGGTCTATGCCATCGCGGCCAACTATCTCAACCGCGTGAAGGGACCTCGCTACGTCGGCAAGAAGGTCTTCCTGCAGGGTGGTGTCGCCTTGAACCACGCCGTCGGGCATGCGTTCGCCCACAGCGTGGGCCGACCGGTGGTGATTCCCCCCAGCCCCGAACTCTTAGGCTCCCTGGGAGTCGCGTTGCTCGCGTTGACACGATCCGGATCCGTCTTGGGGTCTCCCGTCGATCTGCGCACACTAGGTTCGCCGGAGATGCAGCTCGTCGGCCACTTCACATGCGGGGCCTGCAAGATGTATTGCACGATCGACCGGTTCATGGTCGCGGGCCGCCGCTTTCCATTCGGCGGCCGCTGTAGCCTCTACGAAAATGTCTGGAAACGAAAGGCCCGCACGGCCGGGGTCACGGACCTCGTCGAACGACGGGCCGAAGTCCTCTTTCAGGTGCCGCCAAGCCGGCCCGCAGCCACACCGAAACATGAACGGGTTGCGCGCAAGCACTGGGGGGTCGGCCCCGCTTACGAACAGGCCAAAGCCTTCGTGCGTGAATCGTTGGGGCACCCAACCGTGGCCGCTCCGGCCGGCGATATCCGCATCGGCATTCCCAGAGCCCTGACGACCCACTCGCTGTTTCCACTCTACTCGACCTTCTTTACGCACCTCGGCATGGAGGTGGTGCTCTCCGATGTGGACCCGCGAGGCGACCTCACCTCCAATTCCGGCTTTTGCTTTCCCGCACAAATCGCGCACGGCGCCGTACTGGATCTCACACGTCGGAACGTGGCCTTGATCTTCATTCCGCATGTGATGCGCATGCCCCATCCGAACCACTGCCGGGAATCGTACCTCTGTCCGATCACGCAAGCAGAACCCTACTTTCTGGCCAAGGCGTTTCCCGACAGCCGCCTGCTCTCACCGGTCCTGGATTTCACCAATGGGTATGAGGGCTGCACGGCCCTGGTCGACACGGCCGTTCAGGAACTCGGAGTCACGCGCGATGCGGCGGCGGCCGCCTGGTCAGCGGCAGTGACGGCCCAGACCGACGCCGAACGCACACTCCGTGAGCTGGGGACACAGGCGCTGAACGCGGCGATCGCATCAGGCAAGCCGGCCATCCTCCTCGCCGGTCATAGCTACAACGCCTTCACGCCGGAAGCCTCGCAATCGGTCGGCAAGAAACTATCGAGCATGGGAGTCCCGGCCATTCCTGCCGACTGTCTGCTGCCTGTCGGAGAAGGCCCCACCTCCTGGCATTTCGCCAACCAGGTGCTGAATGCCGTGGCCATCGCAAAACAGCATCCGCAGTTGTTCCTGCTGAGCGTCAGCAACTTCAGTTGCACCATCGACGCGTTTACCCACTCCATGCTCGCATCTGAGCTGGGATCAAAGCCCTATCTGATCCTGGAGATCGATGCCCACACGGCCGACGCGGGAGTCCAGACCAGGTTGGAGGCCTTTCTGGACATTATCGGCAATTACCAGGAGAGCCAGCGCAGCAACGCAGACACCTTTACCCCCTGCCGCCTCATCTCCGGAGGGCACATCATTCGCTCCAGCGGAGAGCAGGTTCACCTGACGGATCCGCGGGTCACCATCTATTTCCCCAACTTTTCTCCCTTTCACACCCAGGCCGTCACCATGGCCTGCCGCTGGCTTGGGCTGCACCCGGGCAGCATCCTTCCATTGAACCGTGCGCAGCTGGACCGGGGGCTGCAGTACACCTCCGGTCGTGAATGCCTCCCCCTGCCAATCTGCATCGGCCAACTGCTCCTCCTCCACGAGCAACGCCGCCCCGGCGAAGTGGCCGGCTTTTACATGCTGCGGGGCGGGGCCCCCTGCGTGAGCGATTCGTATATGGGCTACTTGGAGCGGTTTATCACCGAGCAGCGGATGGCAGACCTGTTCCTCTTCGATCCCCGTGAGGAGAATGGCTACCTGGGATTCGACAAGGAGCGCCTGACGAAATCGTTCTCGCCCGCCATTGTGCTCGGGGATGTGCTCATAGAAATCGATCAGGTGCTTCGTGTGGTGGGAGCCCCCGGGAGCGTCGAACGTCTGCACACCGAATGGGAACAGTTTGCCGAGCGCACGCGAACGCTGGACGACTTTCACGCCAACTTGCCCGCATTCGTCGACGCTCTCGCCAGGCTTCCACGCACGAAAGATCCGCTGACCTGTCCCCGTGTCGTCGTGGCCGGCGATTTCTTTACCCGATTCAGTTCCTTCTTCATGGACGGCGTCCGCGACCGCTATGCCGAACGAGGCATCGTCCTCAAGCCGGTCGATCTGAGCGATCTCTTTCTCTATTTCGCCTACGACGAGATGGCCTGGACCGCCAGAAATTGGGGAATGCAACCCGGAGGCCTGGCCATGGCCAAGGCCTGCACCAGGATTTTCGAGCCGGAAGGAAAACAGTATCTTCAACAGTGGGTCGGCCATCAAATGCTGCAGGGAGTCGAGGAACATTACCGCGGGCTGTTCCAGAAGACCGGCTTACTGGTGGCAGGGCCGAACGTCGCATCCACCGTGTTTCACAAGGGCGCCGAACACGTGTCGCACACGATCTGGGGCGAACTGCTGCCCACCATCGGCAAAGGGCTGGACGCGGCACGCGAGGGGTATGACGGATTAATTCTCATCGGCCCGTTCAACTGTCTCCCCTTCCGGATTTCAGAGGCCATCCTTAAGCCGCTGAGCATTCAACAGGGGATGCCGATTCTCACCTACGAAAGCGACGGCTATGCCGTCTCGCCGTCGGTGTTGCGGCAAATCGACGTCCACATTCAGCAGGTGCTCGACCATGCGCGCCGGCCCCGTGCCGCGCTCAACTCCCTTTCCCACCTCAAAACAGAGTAGCATGGGGCGGACTCAACTCTGACTCCACTCACGACCGTATTCCGATCGGCATGACCATCCACGCGCGGCGTCGCCATTCAAACAATCTGCGGCTCTTTCTGTTCCTTCTCCTCATCTGCGGGACTGACGTCGCTCGAGCGGAGACGACCGGCGAGGCGCCTCAAATCATGCCCTGGTTTACAGGGACACTCTTGTCCACGAGGGGCACCAGTCTGGGCAAGGGGCACGCGGTAGTGGAGCCCTACGTGTACTACACACGGTACGGCGGCTTGTACAACGACAACTGGCGTCTCCAATCGGCCACCACGTCCCAGAGCCTCACGCAACAAACCTACTTCATTTATGGACTCACCGACTCCCTCGACATCGAAATTGCGCCCCAATGGGTCGGCAACCATGCGCGAGGCGATTCTTCCGGCGGCTTCGGCGACCTTCCGCTCCAGTTGGGGGTGCAAGCCTGGCGCAGCCCCGCAGCGTCCTGGGTGCCGGATGTTCGGCTTTGGGTCCAGGAGATCTTTCCCACCGGACGCTATTCCGACCTGAGCCCGGCGACGGCGGACCTGGAACGGACCGGAGGCGGCGCCTATGCCACAGCGTTCGGCATCGCCCTCCAAAAGGCAATCGCTTTTGGCGGAGAGCATGTCTTGCGGTACCGGCTCAACGCCACGTATGGCTTCTATTCATCGGTCGCCGTCCAGGGATTCAACGCCTACGGCGGAGGCTTCGGCACAACGGGCCGGGTCACGCCCGGATCGGTCGCCACTGTCACGATCGCCGGTGAGTACAGCCTGACCCATCAATTCGTGCTGGCCCTCGACATTGGATTCCAAACCGTCAACGCCACGCATTTTTCAGGCGACCCCGGCTTCGACGCCCAGGGCCGACCGGCACTCGTAGGGCGAGGTTCGAGCAACCTGGTCACCATCGCGCCGGCGTTGGAATACAGCTGGAACCAACACATCGGTGTGTTGGCCGGTCCTTGGATGAGCGTGAGCGGACGAAACACGTCCGAGTTTTTTGGGATCGTGGCGGCGTTGTATCTCTACTTGTGAGCCTGTGACCGTCCGCCTTAAATGGCCGCCGCGAGCCGGGCGATCCACTGGTGTTGAAGCGGCAGGAGGTCGCCCGCATCTGCGGCCCGCAGGCCTTCGAGATAGGCACGGCGCCCATCAGGATCGGTCGGCGCCGTTTCGACCGGCGGCAGGGCGAGTTTGTATAAGAGCGCAGCGAGCGCCATGCGGCCGATACGGCCGTTGAAGTCCTTGAAGGGATGAATCCACTGGAAGCGCCAGTCCACCCAGGCCAGCAATGCGGCAGTGCGGGTGAGGTCGTCCTCCGGGAGATGCCGCAGCCGCTCGGCCAAATCATCGCAAAACGACCGTACCAGCATCGGTACTTGATAAAAGGGAGGCGGCTCCAAGGTGCCCACCTTCACGTCGGTCGTCCGGAATCGTCCCGCCCAGTCGGGGAAGAGATCGCCGGCCAAGTCGCGGTGTCGCTCGCACAACCAGTCCGGAGTAATGACGATGTCCTGAACGGAGGTGGCCAAGATCCGGTCGAGGATCCGCGCCAGCGCGACAGCAAGCCGCTCCGAGAGCTCCGGATAGGTCATGTGTCCCTGGGTCGTCTCGAATGAACGCGTAGTACCTAGGTGTCCGGGGTCGTGGACCATGGGTCAGATTGCTCCAGGAGAGTTTTGAGGCGAGAGACCGTAACGGGTTCGCCCTCGAAGGTCATGGACTGAGAGACACGCTCCAGAATGACCTCGCGGTGGGCGTCGAGCACGGTACTTGGCGTTCTATGGGTCACTCGCCAGCGGCGAAATCTGGCTTCCAGTGCTTCGCGTTGTGCAGCTTCTTCGCCATCGGCCGACATATCGCATATTCTTGCATGGAGCCACAGCCCGCACAACCCCCTCCGACCGCAACGATCGGCCGGGCGGCCTACTCCTCAGCGGCAGACTCAGGCCGATGGCGCGCCGATCTGATACCCGCTGAGGCGGTGGAGATGCCGGGACACATCGTGATAACGCGCCGGCGTCACGAGATAGCAATAGTCAAACAGCCGATCCGCCACGTCAGCGGCAATCCCCTGCTCCCGCGCCTGCAGCATCTCCATGAACCGATTCATCGTCCGGTATACCGCCTCACTCTCGCCGTTGAGCAGGTGGGCGCGTACCCTCGCCAGTTGCGCGACATAGGGCGAGAAAAGGCCTGTCTCGGTTCCCTCCTTCGTCTGCTCGACAAGGACTGCCTGCGTCATTGCATCGAGCCAGTCCTGTTCCCCGGCGAGAGTTGGGCTCAGCCCACCGGGCGCGACGACGACGCTCGCCAACAACAGACACAATCCGGCCGCCCACTTGAGGGTTTCGATGATTCGCATGATCGCCTCCTCGCGCACACCAGGAATTCCGCGGCTCGTCTCCACTGCACGACGATCGTTCGGAAATCCGGCTCTGGCCAACCCTATTCCTCCCAGAAGAATTTCTCCCATTCCACGGTCCTGTCCCACCATTGCTTGTGCCGCTTGACGTCGTGCAAGGCAGGCGGAGTCACCTCGTAGCAAAAGTTCCATGTCGCATCGGCCGCCTTGGCCGGGATACCTCCCTCGCGGACCTCCAACATATCCATGAAGCGGTTCATGGCCAGATACGTTCCCTTCCAATCGCCGCGATCATAGAGGCTTCGCACAAGGAGAATCTGCCCGACGTAGGGATCGAACGAGCCTGCCTCGCCATTGGCTGAGGCGACTCCCTCTTGTACGACGACGAACCCAGTCAATTGCTGCTCCCAGCCTTCGGGCCCAGTGTACATAGCAACCAGCGTGTTCACTCTCCATATGACATTATGAGACCGATCGGCCCACTGCTCCGGGACTGTATACCTGGCACTGGCAGCCCAGGGGATCAGCGCGATGGCGAATAGGCAGCAGAGGAGGGCTCTCACCTTGCGTGACGTGATCATCGATTGCATGATGTCCCCCTTTCGTCGTCAGGGCACTACCCGAATCGTGCTTCGCAAGGCCTCCTCGGATCCGTGCAGCGGGCAGAAGAACGGACAGATTTGAGATCCCGACGCGTCCGGCTCTGGCTCGATCGTTAACTGTTCTGTGCTCACGTCCACCCGGAGAGTCTCCCCTGGCGCGACATACACCCGCAGCGGCTTCACCGTCGAGGCTTCGGGTCCCTCGGCCCCCCTCATTTGCTCGAACAGACCCGGAGCTTCAAACACATGCGTGCGAGGTGTTGGGTTCTCCAGCATGAAGATCAGCCCTCCATCGAGATCGGTGCGCTTGTGAATGACGACCTCGCGCGGAAACCACGCCGCCGCGCCACCCTCCACATCATGAATGACGAAATGGAAAGTTCCGGCCAGGCTCATTGCGGGCATCACACCGCTCCCCCCGACCACCAAGAGCAGAGCGAGCACCATCCTCGCTACCCGCCGACGACCGCCAAGATGCACGTCGTTCACGTTCGCCCTCATCCTTTCCTCATACCCCCGATGGCCGTGTCTAGGGAACCACACGGATCGTCCCGCCCAGATGGGCATCCCCCTTGTGGAGCGGACAGAAAAACGGAAATTCTTCGATCGCGTCATCCGTGCGTCTTTCAAATTGCGCCGTGCTGATCCGCACCCGGACCGTATCCTCCGAAGTGACGTTGACCCGTAAGGGTTTGGTGAGAACGTCTCCCTGCGCACCCGTGATTTCTTCGAACAACCCGTACGCCGCAAAGGCATGGGTTCGGTCCGTGGGATTCTCCAACACGAACGCAATGCCGTCATCCATCTCCGTGCTCCGATGTAGCACCACTTCCTGCGGCACCCACACGGCCCGTTTCTCGCCGACGTCCCGGACCACGAAATGGACCTCCGCAGCCCCGGCCGCACTCCACAGACTCAGCGCACCGACCAGGGCTGCGGTCATCAGCCCGCCCGCGAGATGGAATAGTCTCTTACGCTTCATAGGGTGAGACCTTCCGCTGTCAGACGAACGGGGCGTTCAGCCGCCGCCGATTTCACCCCTGGTTTCGATGACATACAGCTCCCCTTTCACTTCGGGGTGGATGTCACACCAGAGCGCGTGCCGCATGCTCTCGGCGATGCCGGTCGCCGCATCGAACTTCGACGGGGCGGTCGAGAAATGCAAGGTCATCGTTTTCCCCGGATCGACGTGATAGGATTTGAAGTTCCTTCCGATCACCTCGACCCCGCCCTCCATCCGCACGGGAATATCTTTAAACAGCTTCGACGCAAACCCATGCGTCACCGTATCCAGATTCCGCACCACGACCGTCGTTTCATGCGACGGCATGGTTAACCCCACCGTCTCATACCCATGCTGCCGATCCTTGATGGTGATTTCCACCTTCGACGGCGGCGCTCCCATCCCCGGCGCTTGGGCCCAGGCGTGGTCCGCGCCCACCCCCGCCCCTACCGTCATGGCCGCGAAGGCCACGGTCATCGACAGCAATCGCATGGTGTGTCCTCTGATCTTCATGATGCTCCTCCTTCGTTCGATGCGTGAATCACTCCATACTTATCCGTTCTCAGCACACTCACTGCCGGCGCCGCACCGCTTCACCTCCTTTCGATCGCGTTCCCTCGGCGCGATTATCCCTTGCGCTCGATGATGAACAGTTCCCCCTTCACATCCGGATGCATGTCGCACCAGATGACATGACGCATGAGCGGACTCATCATCGTGAGTGGGGCGTCCGCCGATCCCTTCGTGAAATGGAGTGTCATGGTTTTCCCAGGATCCACGCGGAACGCTGGACCATCCTTTCCCTCAACCTGATACCCATCGCCTTCCAAGCGGACCGCTGTGCCCTTGAACAAGGGAGAGTAGAATCCATGCGTGACGCCATCTTCATTGCGGACCACGATGGCGGTCGGATTCCCTTCTCGCCCATAGCCGGTCACATGGAACTCCATCTTTTTGATGGTCACCTGGATCGTTGATTCTGGGACGACCTTTTCTGTCGCAGCGACAGCAGCCCCTCCCCTTCCCGGACCCAACAACAGGCCTAACGCCATGGCAATTGAACAGAACAGGACGAACATCGGATCCCTCCGTGGATCTCTCCCTCTTGTCCTCATGGCACACCCCCTTCCCGCCCACCATGACTCTCACCCGGCGCTGCCTCCGTACTGATCCTCGATAAACTTATCGATATGCCTGGACACGTCGTGATACTTCGCCGGTGTCACCAGATAGCAGTAATCGAACAGCCGGTCCGCTACCTCCGGCGAGACCCCGAACTCGCGCGCTTCAAGCATGTCCATGAATCGATTCATGGCCCGATACACCGCATCCCTATCGCCGTCGATGAGGTACGCCCGCACCGTCGTCAGATGCGCGACATACGGGGCAAACGTCCCCCAAAACGGCCCTTCGTTGGCTTGCTCGGCGAGCACGGCCTCCATCATCGCGTCGAGCCAGTCGGGTTCGGGCGAGGGAGCCGGCAGGGGACCGCCCAGCGCCATCACCATCGCCCCCGTCAACACCAGCAACGCCCCCGCCGTCCATCGAATATCCTTGATGACCCACATGGCATCCATTCCTTCGGTTCACACGGCCTCATGTTTTTAGCGTACGTCCTGGCGCACGTTCCGACAATGAGACGAATGCATCATTGTTGCGATGGGATAATCGCACCAGTCCCTGCCTCGGCACTGCCGGACGAACGCAATGCTCGATACGAACGGCTCGCACCCGGGCACGGGCTCAACAAATCTGAATCCTTTTTCGGGCCGTCGGTCTCTCACAAGGAAGGAGCGTGTGCTGTTCAGGCCCTGTACAATTCTGACACAGACCGTACCCGCACTAGTGACGTCGGCGGGCGTGTCGATCCATGCATCGCCGGCGCCGTCATCTGTCTGAATCGTCACGATCCAGACCCATTCAACCAAGGAGGTTCCCGTGAAACGACTGTTGTGGCTTGCTCTTGTCGTCGCTGCCGTCTCGATGGCGGCATCGACCAATCCGGCCGTCGCGGATATGGACGATGGCTCGAAGATCACGATCGTCTCACCGAAACATGGCGCCAAGGTCGGCGACACCTTTGATCTCACCTATGAGCTGGTCAAGGGGCCCAAAGCAGAACATGCGCACGTCTATCTCGACGGCCAACCTCAGAAAAAATTCTCGGGTACCTTCAAGGGATTGAGTAAGGGCGCGCACGAGATCACGGTGCAAGCCGCGACGCATGATCACGACCATGTGGGTGCCAGCGACACTATCACCGTAGAGGTACAGTAACGGGCGATGGCCGGAACGACGAGTCGCTGGTCAGCGCCGTGCGGCCTGGGCGCGTAGCCCCCACACATTCCCTCTACCGCAAACCGAATCGAACGAAAGGAACAGAACCGATGAGCGCGACCACACTTCACCAACGACTTCAGGGCCTGCTGGATCACATTCGTGGCGGCAAGATCATCGAGGCCATGAACGAGTTCTACGATCACGAGACCGTCATGCAGGACAACGCCAACCCTCCGACGAAGGGGTTGGCCGCCAACATCGAACGCGAGAAACAGTTCCTCAGCGGCGTCAAAGAATGGAAGGGCTTCGACGTGAAGGCCAGCGCGGCCGGCGACCACGTGACCTTCTATGAGTGCACGATGGACTTCATCGCCACGAACGGCCAGCCGGTCCATATGGAACAGGTGTCCGTGGCGAAGTGGAAGAACGGGAAGATCGTGCACGAGCGGTTTTATTATGATACCGGGACAAAGGCCTGAGCAGTACCGACCGTCATTCACCGAGGAGGAGCAGGATGCGCGTCGACGGCAAGGTCGTGTTGATCGCCGGAGGGTCCGGGGCATTGGGCGGCACGGTCGTCCCGGCCTTTCTGGCCGCAGGAGCGCGCGCCGTCACCGCCGACCGAAGCCCGTCCGCCGATCACGCGGACGGGCGCCTGGCCCTGCGGGCCGATGTCACGGACGAAGCCGATGTCCGCCGACTCGTGGATGAAGTGATCCGGACGGTCGGCCGCATCGATGTGTTGGTCAACTTAGTCGGGGGATTTGCGCCAGGCCGTGTGGAGACCACGGATCTGGCCCTCTGGCAGCGGATGTTGACGACAAACCTGACCGCCGCCTTCCTGCTGTCCAAGACCCTGCTGCCCCACATGAAGGAACGCGGGACCGGTCGTCTCGTGCATGTGGCAGCCTGGGCAGCGGTCAAACCCTTTCCAGGAGCCGCAGCCTATATCGTGGCCAAGTCAGGACTGCTCGGCTTGATCAACGTGCTGGCGCTCGAACTGAACGGTTCCGGTGTGACCGTCAACGCGGTGCTGCCCACCACGATCGACACCCCTGCCAACCGGGCCGGCATGCCCGGCGTCGATCCCGCGACCTGGGCGAGACCGGCATCCATCGCTGAGACACTGCTGTTTCTCGCGTCCGACGAGGCGAACCAAATCAACGGGGCTACCGTGCCGATCGGCGCATAAGCCGGGACACGCCCTCTGGAAGGAGGATGCTGTGACGGAAGCCCTCGTCGGAACACACCAGAGCGTCATCCGAACGGCGGGCAGTCACTCGATTGGAATCGCGCAGGCGATCTGAAACGTGTACGGGCGAGACGGCGAATCATCTGAACGGGAGGGCCTCATGTCTATTTCGAAATGGTTCGGTTTGTTGACGGTCGTCGGATGTCTGTTAGGGTACGGCCAGATGGCATCGGCCCAACAGTCCCGACCCGACGACGAGATCACCAACCTGGCCGAGCATGTCTACCTATTCCGGCATCACTTTCATCAGTCCATTGTCATCACGACACCGCAGGGCGTGATCGTCACCGATCCGATCAGCTCCGACGCCGCAAGGTGGCTGAAATCCGCGCTCACGACACTGACCGACCAGCCGGTGCGCTATGTCGTGTACAGCCATCACCACGACGATCACATCACCGGAGGCGCCGTCTTCGCCGACACGGCACTCTTCGTCAGCCATGTGGCCGCCCGACCGAAGATCCTCGCGGCGGCAGACCCGAACACCCCCGCGCCGACCCTGACCTTCACCGATCGCATGGCCATCGATTTGGGCGGACAACATGTCGAACTGATCTATACCGGGCGGAACCACTCGGATAACAGTCTGGTCGTCTTGCTTCCCCAGCACAAGCTGCTCTTCGCCGTCGATTTCATTCCCGTGGAGACGGTCGCCTACCGCACGATGAGCAGCGACTACCCCGACGACTGGATCGACTCGCTCAAGCGGGTGGAACAGTTGGACTTCGAGACCCTGGTTCCCGGCCACGGAAAGATCGGCAGAAAGGAGCATGTGCAGATGTTCCGCGGCTATCTCGAAGCTCTCACCACGGCGGTACAAGAGGCATTGAAGAAGGGCTTGAGCCTGGAAGAGACCAAACAGACCGTTCGACTGCCCAAGTACGAACAGTGGCAACGCTACGCCGACTGGTTTCCGGAGAATGTGGAGGGGGTGTACCGGTACTTCTCGCAGCGCGCGGCACGACCATGAGCGCGAGAGGTCTGGGCAGCGCGCGCTCGCTTCGCCGCTCTCTGCCTCTTGACACACGGCGTCCGGATCTGGAGCATAGGCGCGGCGAGAACGCCACCTGTTGGACACGCCATCGCCGGCTGACCGTCGACACACCGCGCAGCCGACAGGATGGCAGGATCTCTTCAACACCAAGGAGGGCCTATGGGATTTGACCGGGCTCGGCACGAAGGAGAACGATCATGAGAGACGTGCGCGCGCGTAAGCGCTGGGCCTGGGCATTACGGCTGTGGAGCGTCGTCGCGGTCGGCGTGAGTCTATCCGGCTGCATGAGTTTCGGTGCGACGACGTTGGACCGTGACCGCTTCGACTTTACCCAGGCCATGGCGAATTCCTGGAAGCAACAGACACTGCTCAACATCGTCAAAATGCGCTACGCGGACACGCCGA